>NPIE01000950.1_pt1 | contig 26704 bp, 23 predicted proteins | sample 8637661 | NCBI WGS metagenome assembly NPIE01 (sample SAMN07420842, study PRJNA396082) | bioreactor metagenome | isolation source: sample BA12 brine-fed electro-methanogenic bioreactor BA | place: Japan: Kochi | collected 2016-12-09 | reverse complement strand
GGCGCGCTCAGATTGAACTCCGGCGTCGGGCTTGCCAGTCCCACGCTCTCCTGGCTGCCCGCCAGAAGCCATCCGCTGCCCACCAGTAACAGGGCCAGCAATACTCCCCCAATGCGATGAAAGTGCTTTGTGTCCATGTCTTCCTCCGAACTTGGCTGATAGGTTTCGAGGCACAGCGAATGCGCAGACACCTTGATCTGTCGCCTCCGCGACATGGGCAGGCTGCCACCGGACGGGGCTTGATCTGACAGGGGCTGCTGCTTCGTCGTGCGCCTCACGAATCAGCAGAGAATTATAGACCAATTCACGAGACGCACAATGAAGGTTACTGAGGTCCGGCGTGGTGGGGGCCGGTTGAGCAACCGCGGACGCCCCCGACGAGGCGTCCGCACCTGGCTGTGATTGAGGGCGGTTCAGGAGCCCGGATACATCACGATCTTCCCACTCTTCCCCGAGGCCATGGTCTCCATCGCTTCTTGCCAGCGGCTGAGGGGAAACTCGTGGGTGATGACGGGAGCTAGATCGATGACGCCCGCCGCAAGCAGCGCCCGCATCTGGTACCAGGTCTCCCAGAGCCGGCGGCCCGCGATCCCGTGGAGCGTGATGCCCTTCATGATAACGAGGTTATTCAGGTCAAAATCGTTGAGCGGACGGGGCGCCAGTCCCAGCAGGGCCGCCTGCCCGCCCGGCTTGAGCAGGGAGAGCCCCTGAACCAAGGCCGAAGGCGCCCCCGACATCTCGATCAGCACGTCGAAGCCCTTCTCGCGCACGGCGTCTTGCGCGCGAGTCGCCACGTCTTCCTCCACGGGATTGAGTGCCAGATCCGCGCCCAGCGTCTGTGCCAGCTTCAACCGGTAGGGACTGAGGTCCGTGGCGACGACGACCTCCGCCCCGAAGGCGCGGGCGACGGGGATGGACATCAGTCCGGCGGGCCCGCAACCCGTGATCAAGACCGTCTTGCCCCTCACGTCCGTGGCAGCGATGGTATGCACAGCGTTGCCGAAGTTCTCCTGCAGGCTGGCGACCGGCAGCGGCATGTCGGCAGGGTTTTTCCAGGCATTTTCGACAGGCAAGGCGATGTACTCGGCGTAGCAGCCATCCCGATCCACCCCGATAATCTGCGTGTTCTGGCAGACGTGCCCCTGTCCCAGCCGGCACTGCTGGCAGATGCCGCAGACAACGTGGCTCTCGGCGGAGACAAAATCGCCTACCTGAGGCTCGTCGGGCCGGACGGCATCCCCCGCCTCAATAATGACCCCGGCGAACTCATGCCCCACAATGAGCGGGGGGCGAATCCGCCCCTGGGACCAGCGATCCCAGTTGTAGATATGGATATCCGTACCGCAGATGGAGGTGGCCTGCACCTGGACGAGCACTTCCCGGGGCCCGGGAGCAGGGATGGGGGTACGGGTGAGCTCCAGTCCGGGCGCCGGCTGTGACTTGATCACTGCCTGCATAGTTGCCATACGCGCTCCTTGTTAGTTCTCTCTATCGATCGGGTCAGGAATACGTGGCGGGGTTGCCCCCTCACAGATTGAGTATAGCATTGTCGGGAAGAGGTTACAACGGTCATCGTGACGCCGTAGGAATGACATCTGTAATCTGTGCACAAGATCAAGCTGGGGAATCAACGTGAGGGTGTAGTAGGCTTTTGCTTTCTGCGCTTTTCGGTTACAGTAGGAGCAAATAAGCGGGATCTTGATTCCGGAAGCCAATCAATTGGAGGGAGACCCATGAGCAACGAAGGCCATGAGGTGTTGGTGCTGGGTGCGGCGGCCCTGGATATGAAGGTGCAGGCCAAAACGTTGGCCATCGAGCCCCGGCTCTCCAATCCCGGGGTCGTGCGCTGGAGCTGGGGCGGGGTGGCGCGAAATATCGCTGAAAACCTAGCCCGTCTCGGTGCTCATCCCCGGCTGATCACCGCGGTGGGGGATGACAACGCCGGGCAAGCTCTCGTGGCGCAGCTGCATGGGGTGGGCATCAACACCGAGGGGACTCTGGTGCTGCCCGAGCAGGAGAGTGCGGCCTACGTTGGGCTTCATCACTTGGACGGGCGCCTCTGGGTCGCCTTTGATGATATGGAGATCATCGAAGCGGTCACACCGGGCCACCTCTACCGTCACCGTCGATTCTTCAAAGGGACGGACATGATCTGTATCGACGCAAATCTTTCACGGCACACCCTGGATACCCTCTTCCGTCTGGCCCAAGAATACGACGTGCCCGTCGTCGCCGACCCCACCACTCCCCTGTTGGCTCCTCGATTGCGCCCCTTCTTGGGAGAGCTCACCGCCATCACCCCCAGCCGCGCCGAGGCGGAGGCCCTGCTGGAGCGGAGTTTACCCGATGCCGAGGCTCTGCTGGAGGGCGCCCGGGCGCTCGTCAAGCTGGGAGTGGAGCTGGCCATCATCACGCTGGGCGCTGAGGGACTGGCCTACGCCACCCCCGAAGAGAGCGGACGCCTGCCCGCCTTCGAAACTGAAGTTGTCGATCCCATCGGTGCCGGGGATGCGCTCACCGCTGCCGTTGCCTTTGCCCTGATGGAAGAACTTCCCTCGACAGAAGCTGTCCGCCTGGGGCTGGCGGCTGCCGCCCAGACGATCATCTGTCATGAGACCGTCTGTCCCTATCTGGATCTCGAGATGCTCTATGATCGGCTGATCGTGTGATACCGGGGCTTATGGTATAATGCCTGACGGTACGGTAGCGAGGACGGGAGATGCGCTTCAAAAACAACCTGGATCCAAAACGTGCAAAGCAGTTGACACGCCTCGGGGTGCTGTTGATCTATTTGATCATCACAGGCACCTTAAGTCTAGTTACCTTCCTCAAAGTTAGAGAGATGGCGGCGGCTTCGGAGCTGCTGCCCGATTTCACCCTGACGGAGAGAGGTCCCAGCCCGAACGTCGAATATGAGGAGGGAGCGACCCTTCCCACCTGGACGGGTACCGAGCGGATCACCGTGCTGCTGCTGGGGATTGATGAGCGCGCCCAGTGGGACGAACCGGGCTGGCGCACCGACACAATGATGATCGTCACCTTGGACCCGGTCACCCTCCAGGCCGGCGTCCTCTCCATTCCCCGCGATCTCTGGGTTGAGGTTCCTGGATTTGGTCACCACAAGATCAACACGGCCCATTTCTTGGGGGATGTTTACGACTATCCCGGTGGTGGGCCGGCGTTGGCCATGCAGACAGTAGAGCGGGCTCTGGGAATCGAGATCGATTCCTACGCACGCCTCAACTTCCAGGGGTTTGTCGAGCTCATCAATGAGATTGGGGGAGTTCGCATCCACGTTGAGGAGACCATTGACGATCCCCTCTACCCCGACTATCACTATGGCTACGATCCTCTCTATATTGAAGCGGGGGATCATCATTTTGACGGTGAGCTCGCTTTGAAGTACGCTCGGACTCGCCGCAGTACCTACGGCGATTTTGACCGCATTCGCCGCCAGCAGCAGGTGGCGCTTGCCGTCTTGGAGCAGGCTACTCAACCCGCCACGCTGACCCGGCTCATCACCCGCGCCCCGGAGCTCTACGCCCGGGTCGAGCGCTCGGTGAAGACCAGCTTCAAGCTGGACCAGGTGATGGCCCTGGCCGCCCTGGCTGCCCAAGTAGATCAGGACACCATCCACGCAGCGGCCATCGATGAGCAGTGCACGCAGGCCTGGGAAACCCCCGATAGCAGCCAGGTACTCGTTCCCATTCGCGAATGCATGCGGGAGCGGGTCCAGTACATCTTCGGCCTGCTGGATCTCGAAGCCGGTCCTGGCGAGGATCTGGAAGAGGCCACCGTATCGGTGCTCAACGGCACGACTACGGAATCCCTGGCGGGGGGGACGGGGGATTATCTACAAGCCAACGGGGTGCCCGTTGCCCGACGCGCCAACGCCGACCGGCAGGACTACGACACCTCGTTGGTGATCCTCAACCGGGAGCGTCCAGCGACGGCTGCCCGCATTCTGGAACTGCTGGAGCTCCCCTCCTCGGCTCTGGTGCGGGGAGAAAACCCCACCGCCGAGTACGACGTCGTCATTATCTTGGGGATGGACTACGCCGCGCGCTTCACTGCTCCTGAGGAGTGAGCCGGCCCTTCATCGATGAGCAGCGCGTAGATCCGCACGGGTTGCGCTTTGCCTCGGACTTCCACTTCCCCCTGAGGCACTAGCGGCTTCTGCCCCCGGGCTGCCCGAGCCGTTGTCTCATCCAGAAGCACCGACGCCCCCAGGGTCTTGGTCATGGCCTCCAGCCGGCTGGCCAGATTCACCGCATCACCGATGACCGTGTACTCCATCCGCGCGCGACTTCCCACGTTACCCACGATTACTTTTCCGGTCGCGATCCCGATGCCGCAGCGCAGCTGCGGCTCCCCCCGCGCTTGCTGCTGCAGGTTGAAGTCCGCCAGGGCCAGCATCATCCTTCTCGCGGCCCTGGTTGCAGCGCCGGCGGGATCCTCCAGAGGCTGGAGGGGAGTACCGAAGACGGCTAGCAGGCTATCTCCTCCGAACTTGTTGACCGCCCCGCCCTCGCTGAGAACTACGGAGGAGAGGGTTTCGAAGTAACGGTTGAGCATGGTGATGAGGGCATCGGGCGCCATGCGTTCTGCCAGGGCGGTGAAGCCCCGGATGTCGGCGAAGAGCACAGTGGCTTCGGCAAGCCGCCCGCCCAGCTCCGCGCCGTGGGTGATCGCGTGCTCGGCTACCTCGGGCGTCACGTAGAGCTTGAAGAGCCGTCGCACAATCTCCTCCTGCTGCAATCCGTTTACCATGGCATTGAAGCCCCCGGTCAGCTCACCGAATTCGTCGCTGGAGGTGACGGGCAGTTGCTCCAGTTTTCCCTGGCGCACGTCCATCATCCCTTGTCGCAGGGCCTCGACGGCGTTGATCATATAGCGGCCCAGGGTGAGCGTGAGCGCCACGGCGACCAGGGTCGCTATCCCGAGCAGAAAGAGCTGGCGGTAGAAGGCTCCTTGCAAATCGGCCAGCTGCGCTTCAGGGGAAAGGAAGGGGAAGTTGTGGAGGTAAGTGAAGAGGTTGACACTCATCACTGCCATTAGCACCAGCCCCACGAGCGAGGGCACGAAAAGCCGGCGCCGCATCGAGAAACGAAAGGCCTGACATTTGTGGGGTTGTCCGTCGGGAAAGAAGAGGGGAATCTCCGAGCTCCAGCACCGCTCCACGGCGAAGTAGATCAAGAGGGCGGTCATGGGACCAGCTATGCCGGCCAATCCGATGAAACTGTAAAGCATCAAACTCAGGCCGTTCCCGGACAGGGTCAAGGTGTTCGCTAAGCCTGCTACAAACCACATGGCAAAGGAGATGAGCGCAGAGATCAACGAGTTGTTCAGGGCCGGCTGCTGAATGTGTGGGGTGAGTGGTAAGGATTTCTCCGGATGCAAGTACCAGTTATCGAGGTGTCTGGTGAGGAAACCTCCCACTAGGCTACCCAACACCATCAACGGAACAATGAACAGGCCTGTGTTGGTGAAGGCCTCTCCCGGATTGACAGACGTTTCCTCGTAAGAGATACCCAGCGAGAAGAAGATGACCGCCAGTGTTGCCCCCACCAGATTGGCGAGGATGGTGATCAGCGCAAATCGGAAATTAAGCCGTTTGCGACGACGGCGCTCCTCTGTGAGGGTCTGCGGGGCCATGCCAGGACTCTTTCCCTATTCGGCTATGAGAAGAACGACGGCTGCTCGGCCCTATCGTAGGGGATATCGAGGTGTTCATATGCCAGCCGGGTCGCCGTCCGCCCCCGGGGCGTGCGTTCAAGGAAGCCGAGCTGCAAAAGATAAGGCTCTACCACGTCCATGATGGTGTCGGCAGCCTCACCGACGGAAGCCGCGATGGTATCCAGCCCTACCGGCCCGCCGCCGAATTTCTCGATGATGGCGCCCAGGACGCGCCGGTCCAGATCATCTAACCCCTCTGCGTCGATCTCCAGCAGCGCCAGGGCCTGGTCGGCGATGGGGCCATCGATGACGCCTTCACCCCGCACCTGAGCGTAGTCGCGTACCCGGCGCAGCAGGCGTAGGGCCACGCGAGGCGTTCCCCGACCCCGTCGTGCGATCTCCGCGCGCCCCTCGGGCTCCAGCGGCACCTCGAGCGCCCGGGCGGCACGCTCGACGATCTGCTCCAACGCCTCTTGGTCGTAGAAGTTGAGGCGATAGACGGCGCCGAAACGCGTGCGCAGGGGGGCCGAAAGGAGCGCCAAGCGCGTCGTTGCGCCGACGACGGTGAAGCGGGGCAGGCTCAAACGTACCGTCCGCGCTCCGGGCCCTTGACCTATCACCAGGTCCAGCGCGTAGTCCTCCATCGCCGGATAGAGGATCTCTTCCACGACCTTGCCCAGGCGGTGGATCTCGTCGATGAAGAGAACCTCTTTTTCCCGCAGGTTGCTGAGGATGGCGGCCAGATCGCCCGCGCGTTCGATGGCCGGGCCGGCGGTCACGCGGATGTTTGCGTCCATCTCCCGGGCGATGATGTGAGCCAGGGTGGTCTTCCCCAGGCCGGGCGGCCCGTAGAAGAGGGTGTGTTCGAGGGCCTCGTTCCGCCCTCGCGCCGCCTCGATGAGGATGCGCAGATTCTCCCGCACCCGCTCCTGACCGATCAGAGCGTCCAGGCGTTGGGGGCGCAGGGCCCCGTCGAGTCGTAGCTCCTCGGGATCGGCCTGGGGGGCAACGGTGCGTCGTTCTGTCATGGGGCCGTCGATCCCGGCTCCGTCGCTGCTGTGGCGGAGGGCTCGTAGTCGCTGCCGAGGATCACGACGATATCCTGCGTTGCAGTAGGATTGGCGCCGCTCACCAGCGCCGATTCGGGGAGTCCGAAGAGCGTGCGGATCTGTTCGGCGGTCGCCGGCTTGGGGCGGTTGAGGATGATCACGCTAGCCGTGTAGTCTTGCCGGTCGGCGTTCCCGTATTGGGTGACTTGCAGCTCGTGATCCACCAGGAGGCGAGCCGCGGAGGAAGCGAGACCGGGCACCTCGGTGCCGTTCAAGACGGCGATGGTCGCGCTCTCCTCTTCTACGGTAACATCCGCCAGGCCTTCCGTAACGCCGAAGGTATAATCACGCACCTGTCTCATGCACTCCCGCAGCGGGATGAGGACCTGGGCTCCCGTCTCTGTTCTCCAACTGCTGGTGCACTTCTCGTCGATGACACCTGTGCGGATCTCTTCCCGGTTCACCTTCAACGCCAGCCCTCCGAGGGCGAGCATCTCGTCCAGGGTCATGCTCGTCTGCAACGAATCGTCAACGGTGGCAAAGATATCCCCGGCCCGCGTCGCCAGTTGGGGCAGCATGCCCAGATTCGTCACCCGGTCGAGGATCGCCAGCAGGACCTGCTGCTGGCGTCGGGCGCGATCAAAGTCACTGCTGCCGTGGCGGGTGCGGGCGTATTTGAGGGCCATCTCCCCATCGAAATGGTGCAAGCCCGGTTCAATAACCAACACTTCCGTGCCGTAATCCGCGGTGGGATAGGCATTATCGCGAATGGGTCGCTCCACGTGGATATTGATGCCGCCGATCAGGTCAATGAGGTCGATGAAGCCTTGGAAGTTGAGGCGGACGTAGTAGTCTACCGGCACCCCAAGATTGTACTCTACGGTGTCCATGGCCAGGCCAGGCCCTCCGGCAGGAGAGCCCTGGTAGTCGTAGAGATCGCCGAGGAAGTGGGCCGTGTTGATGCGCCCGTCGCTGTATCCGGGGATGGGTACCCAGAGATCGCGGGGGATGGAGAGCATCCCCGCCTCCAGGGTGACCGGGTTGAGGGTGAGCAGCATCATGGTATCGGTGCGAAAGGGGCCGCCTTCCTGCTCCCGCTCGTCAATGCCGAGCACGAGGACCGTGATGCGTTCTGTGCCCGTCCAGGTGGGAATGACCTGCCCCGGGCGCCGCTCCACGTAGGGGCTCTGGGCCGCTCCGGAATCCCCACTGACCCCCGGCAGCACGCCGGAATCCGAGAGCTCCTGACGCCCCAACGAGAGGAAGAAGAGGATTACGGCTACCATCACACCCAACAGGATGAGTCCCAATAGGAGCGTGAAGAGGATGACTCCCTGGTTTTTTCTGCGATACCTAGCCTGATTGTGTGCCATCGGTTCCTTTAATCGCCTCCATCTGCCCTTCTCTGTTCGATTATACCATAAGGTAACGATAGGGCCCGCCGGGAGAGGATTAGATGTGATGAGACTACGGGGCTACTCCGACAGCAGCTCCAGCAGGACCTGCTCCCACCGCTCGAGGGCGACGTTGGGGCCGTAGTGGGTGGCGACGAAGTGCTGCCCGGCGGCTCCCAATCGTACCCGGGCGGCGGGATCGTTCAGCAGTTCGATGATGGCAGCAGCGAACTCCCGGGGCTCATCGGCGATGATCAGATGCTCGCCCGGCGTGGCACCCAAACCGTGATTACTCACGGAGGTCGCGACGACAGGCACCCCCATTCCCATGGCATCGACTACTTTCTGGAGCAGTCCGCCCGCAACAAGGAGGGGGGAGACGAAGAGATCTGCCGCGCTGTACCATGGAGCCAGCTCCTCCACGAAGCCTGTTACGACGACGTGCTCGTTGCTGAGGGCCTGGAGTTCCTCCGGCGGGGAGGAGCCGACAACGTAGAAACGGGCCTCCGGCACGTGGGCGCGCACGGCAGGCCAAACCTCGCCCAGGAACCAGTCGACCGCCTGAACGTTGAAACTGCGGCCCATGGCTCCCACGAAGAGCACATTGGTCCCCTCCGACACGGTAGGTTCTGCGGCGGTCAGCGGTCGGATGTTGGGGGAAAGGGGCAACAGGAGCACGGGATGCGGAGCGCAGGCGGGGGTAAGCAGGCGGCGATCGCCCTCAGAGATTGCCGCAACCAGATCGAAGCGGCAGTAGAGCCACGGCTCGATCCGACGCAGGAACTGCTGGAGAAGCCGGGCACGCAAGCGCGCCAGCCCCCTCTTGCGTTCAGCCTGCTGCGCCATCAGGAACCAGTTCACGTCGTGGGCGCGGAAGGAGGTGTGGGGATGCCTGAGCCCCAGGAGCACGAAAGCCGTCTGCGCGAACTCCACGTGCAGCACATCGGGCCGGGTTTCGGCGAGCGCGCGTCGTGTGGCCCGCCGCAGTTGCAGGTAACTGCGCACCATGGCCGAGAAGCGGGGCCCGGGAAGGGAGGTGTGATGGGGCACGGTGTAGATGCGGTGACAAAGGGGGCGCACTACCTCCAGGTGGGGCTGTTCGGTATCCTCGATTCGGGCGACGAGGACGATCTCGTGCCCCCGGGCGTGGAGGGCTTCCAACAGACGGTAGACGGATTGACCGCCCGCATGACCGACCCCAGGTGCAGGAAATTGTTTGTAGGCAAGCAGGATGCGGGCCATCTCAGCCCGCTCACCCTTCGCTGATCGCCGTCACCAGAAGATTGGGGCGGCTGCGGGCTTGTTCGTAGAAGTAGTCGGAGAGGCGCTTGCGCACCGCCCGTTCCGCTTTGAGCGGCGCCGTGCCGGGCTGAACGTCCCGCAGGGCCCGGCGCACTTCGTCCTGCGCGCCCTGCCAGATATCCTGGACCTTTTCGAAGTTGGCAAAACCGCGCGACTGCAGGACGGGATCGCCAACTAGGTGTCCCTGGTCCTGATCGTAGCGAAAAACGACGCTGCAAACCCCCGAGGCAGCCAGGGAGGTGCGCTCGCCGACGATGGATTCATCGACCGATTCCCCCATCAGCACCCCATCCACGAAGACGTAGCCGCCAGGAATACGCTCGCCAATCTCCATAGAATCCTGGGTGAAACGCAGTACGTAGCCATTTTCGACAACGGCGATGTCGCTGTGAGGGATCCCTACCTGTTCGGCGAGATGGGCGTGGTGATGGAGGTGGCGCAGCTCTCCGTGGATAGGGACGAAGAAGCGAGGCTGCACGATGTTCAGCAGAGACTTCTGCTCCTCCTGGCTGGCGTGTCCCGAGACGTGAACCGGCACCACGGGATGGTAGACGACGTGCGCGCCCCGTTGGAAGAGCCGATTGATGACGGCGTGGACCATCTCCTCGTTCCCGGGAATGGTGTGGGAGGAGAGCACCACCGTATCGCCCCGCGTCAGCCGGAGCGATGGATGCCGTCCCGTTGCCAGTCGCCCCATGATGGAGCGGGGCTCTCCCTGGGAGCCCGTCGCCAAAATAACCACCTGCTGCGGCGGCAGGCGGTTGATCTCGTTCAGCGACAACAGGAGCCCCTCGGGAATCTCCAGGTATCCCAACCGCTGCGCCATCTTCACGTTCGCCACCATGGACGATCCTGTCACGGCAACCTTGCGCCCGAACTGCTGAGTGACGTCGATCACTTGTTGCAGCCGGGAGATCAGCGAGGCAAAGGTGGCGACGATGATGCGCCCTTTCGCCTGTCGGAAGACCCCTTCTAGGGCGTCGGTAAGAGATGCCTCTGAGGGGGTGGTGCCGGGATGATCGGCGTTGGTGCTATCCGAAAGCAGCACGAGCACGCCCCGTTGTCCGAATTCGGCCAGTTTGGCGATGTCGGTGGGCCACCCATCCACGGGGGTGTGATCTAACTTGAAATCGCCGGTATGCACCGCCAGTCCCACGGGGGTAGTGATGCCCAGGCCAATGGCATCCGGGATACTGTGGGCGGCGTGATAGGGCTCGACGGTGAAGGGCCCCAGATGGATTTCATCTCCCGGTGCAATCGTGTGCAGGGGCGTCTGCTTGCGCAGACTGCTGCTGAGATTGACCTCGATCAATCCCCGGGTCAGTTTGGTGGCGTAGAGGGGTACATCGCCGAATTCCCTCAGAAAATAGGGCAGGGCCCCGATGTGATCCATGTGCCCGTGGGTGATGACCACGCCCCGGATGCGCTCCCGTTTGGAACGCAGATAGTCGTAGTCCGGGATGATGTGATCCACCCCCAGCATGTAACTCTCCGGGAACATCATTCCTACATCCACGATGAGAATGTTGCGCCCGTACTCGAAGACGATCATATTCTTGCCGACTTCCCCCAGTCCACCCAGGGGAATGATTTGTAGCTTTTCCATAGTCTCAACCTGATTGATGATTACGACAGTCGGTCGCAAAATATTTTAACATACTCAAACTTTCACTCTAGTCTCTTATGGTAACACGAAGAGCAAGCCTGTCAAACCATCCCGGTCAGGAAACGAACGAAGCGCCGTGATCCTTGCCTGAGACCGTGAAGCGATTATACTTGGGGATGCAGACCACCCGAGGTGAAGGCATGGATCTTTTCGAGCACAGCCGTAAGGAACAGATACGCCGGGAAGCCCCGCTGGCGGCCCGGATGCGCCCTCGCACCCTGGACGAGTTCGTGGGCCAGGAGGAGATCGTGGGCACCGGCAAGTTGTTGCGCCGGGCCATCGAGACCGATCGCCTCTTTTCCTCATTGATCTTCTGGGGGCCACCCGGGACGGGGAAGACGACCCTCGCCACCATCATCGCCGAGATCACCCAGGCCCACTTCGAGACGTTGAGCGCCGTCCTTGATGGCGTCGCCGACCTGCGGCGCATCGTCAAGGAGGCGCGGGAGCGCCGGGGGATGTACGGCAAGCGCACCATCCTTCTGGTCGATGAGATCCACCGCTGGAACAAGGCCCAACAGGATGGCTTGTTGCCCGTCGTGGAGGATGGCACCGTCATCCTCATCGGCGCCACCACCGAAAACCCCTACTTCTCCATCATCGCGCCCCTCATCAGCCGCTCGCGCATCTTCCGCTTCCAGGCGCTGACCAACGCGCAGGTGCGGGCGCTGCTGGAACGCGGCCTGGAGGATGCAGAGCGCGGGTACGGCGGACGGCGGATCATCGCCGACGAGGAGGCGCTGGCCCACCTGGCGGAGATCGCGGGGGGCGATGCACGCTCGGCCCTCAACGCGCTGGAGCTCGCCGTCGAATCCACGGCCCCCGATGCCGAAGGGGTGCGCCACATCACACTGGCGGTCGCCGAAGAATCCATCCAGCGCCGCGCCCTCCAGTATGACCGGGCGGGCGATGCTCACTACGACACTATCAGCGCCTTCATCAAATCCATGCGCGGCTCCGATCCCGATGCCGCGCTGTACTACATGGCGAAGATGGTGGCGGCGGGTGAGGATCCGCGCTTCATTCTGCGGCGGATGCTCATCTTCGCGGGCGAGGACGTGGGCCTGGCCGATCCCGACGCCGTGCGGGTCGTCGCCGCCTGTGCCCAGGCCTTCGAGTGGGTGGGGATGCCGGAGGGACAGTACCACCTCGCCGAGGCGGCGCTCTACCTCGCTACCGCCCCCAAGTCGAACAGCGTCGGCGCCTACTGGCAGGCCAAGGCCGAGATCGAAGAGCACGGCTATCGCCCGCCGCCTCTCTACATCCGCGATCAGCGCACGCTGCTTAAGGAAGAGACGCGGGGCCGGCCCGGCTATCAGTATCCCCACGATCATCCCGAAGGCTGGGTGGAGCAGCGTTACCTGCCGGAGGGGGTGAAAGGGGGGTGGTTTCGCCCCAAAGGCCACGGCTACGAGGCGGAACTCATCGCCCGGATGCGCCGGATGCGCGGCGAACCCCCGGCGCCCGAGAAAGGATCAGGGGGAGTCCCACCGCTTTCCCCACCTGAGGAGGAGACGGGGAACGGGTGATGGTTCACTGTAGGAATGGTCGAACTTCTCCCTGATCACGATTCACCCATCACTTTTTTAGGAGGAAACCATGATTGACTTGACCTGGTACGGACACGCGAGTTGGAGAATTCAGATTGAGGGGACGGAAGTGCTCATCGACCCCTTCCTTTCGGGCAGCCCCACGGCACCGGTGCGCGCCGAGGAGGTGAAGGCCGACTTTGTGATTCTCACCCACGGCCACGGTGATCACGTGGGGGATGCGGTAGAGATCGCCAAGCGCACGGGGGCCACCGTCATCGCCAACGCGGAGATCGCCCGGTGGATGCGCGGGCAGGGGCTCAAGCAGGTTCATGCGCAGCACATCGGCGGGGGCTTTCATCACCCCTTCGGCTACGTCAAACTAACCATTGCCGTACACGGCTCTTCGCTGCCCGACGGCTCCTACGGGGGGATGCCCGCCGGCGTGCTCATCGACGCGGCGGGGACGAAGCTCTACCACGCGGGCGATACCGGTCTCTTCGCCAGCATGAGCCTTATCGGCGACGAGGGCCTCGATGTGGCGCTGCTACCCATCGGTGACAACTACACCATGGGCCCCGACGACGCCCTGCGAGCCGTAAAACTGCTGCGGCCTCGCGTCGCCATCCCCATGCACTATCGGACCTGGGAACTGCTCGAACAAGACCCCCATGCCTGGGCCACGCGGGTCAAAGCCCAGACGGAGACGGAGGCTGTCGTTCTGGAGGTAGGGGGGAATTATCGAGTACCATAACTACCGCGGCAAATGCATCCGTCCCTAACCCATTTTCTGGAGGATTAAAAGGAGCCATGAAACTACACCGCCGCCAACTTCTAGGCATTACTTTGACGAGTATGGGCTGCTTGGCCCTGGAAGTCGTGCTCACCCGTATCTTTTCGGTGACGCTGTGGTATCACTTCGCTTTTCTTGCCGTCTCTCTCTCGCTGATGGGCAGTGCCAGCGCCGGCGTCTGCGTCTATTTCTTCCCGCAGTTGACTCAGGGAGAGAGGGCCCGGCGCGCCATTGGCTGGGCCGCGCTGCTGCTGGCCCTTTCGATACCGGTAACACTTTTCCTTTATTTGCAGTTCCCTTTCGAGATCCTGCTGGATACGGCTCAGGGGATTGGCGGGCAGCAGGTCTTCTGGTTGATGCTGATGTTACTGAACCTGGCCATCCCCTTCTTCCTCTCCGGGTTGGTTATCTCCCTCAACCTCACGGTCTTTGCCAGGCAGGCCGGGCGGATCTACTGGGCCGATCTTACGGGGGCGGCTCTCGGGTGCCTGGTCAGCATCCTCCTCCTGGAGCGCTTTGGGGGGGCGGGGGCTGTCCTCGCTATCGCCGCCATCCTGGCGGTGGCTGGCGTCGTCTTCAGTTTTGAGCCTCTCCCCCGCCGAGGCCGCTTCCCGATGCCGGTTCCAGCCTGGCGTTCGCTCTTCGTGGCGCTGCCCATCTTCGGACTGTTGCTGGGCAACGTCCGGAGCGACTGGCTCGTCATCAACACACAAAAGGGGGGCGGGGTGGAGGCCGAGCGCGTCTACGAGCGCTGGAATGCCCACTCCCGGGTGAGCGTCTACGAGACTCAGAACTACCCCTTCTTCTGGTCCATCGGTGAGGCCCAGTGGGACACGGTGATCGCTCAGGGCGGCACCTTCCGCCACGCCCTGCTGCTGATCGACGCGGTGGCAGGCACGCCCATCCAGGGCTTCGACGGCGCGCTCAATCAGGTGGAATTCTTGCGATACGATCTGACCTCCTTCGTCTACCATGTCGTCGAGAATCCGGTCACCCTCGTCATCGGGCCCGGGGGCGGGCGGGACATGCTGGCGGCGCTGGCCTCGGGCGCACCGCACGTCACGGGGGTGGAGGTGAACCCGGCGGTAATCGATGCCGTGCGCGGCCCCTTTGCCGAGTTTTCAGGTCACCTCTACGAACGGCCCGACGTCACCATCGTCGTGGCAGACGCCCGAGGGTACATCGCTTCCAGTCGTGGGCAGTACGACGTGATCCAGGCCTCGCTCATCGATACCTGGGCCGCGGGCGGCTCCGGAGCTTTCGCTCTTTCCGAAAACAGCCTCTACACGCGGGAAGCCTTCCGCACTTACTACGAGCGGCTCACCGACCGGGGCGTCATGACCGTCTCCCGCTGGTACCAGCCGGATCGCCCCGCGGAGACACTGAGGTTGGTCTCGACGGCCCTGGCGGGCTGGGCCGAGGCAGGGGTCGCGCAACCCGCCGAGCACGTAGCTATCGTCGCTCGGCTCACCTCCGGCGCTGAGAGCGAGGGGCTGGCGACCGCGCTCTTCAAGCGGGAGCCCTTCACGCCTGCCGAGGTAGCAGGACTGCAGGAGCGAGCGGAGGGGCTGGGCTTCACCGTCCTCTACGCACCCGGACTCGACCCGTTCGAAGAGGTCGGGGCTTTCCTCACCGCTGACGATCCCCGCGCTTTTGTCGCTGCCTATCCCCTGGATATCAGTCCTGCTACCGATGATCGCCCCTTCTTCTTCAACCTCGTACTGTTGGGGGATCTTTTTAGCCTCGATCTCAATCAGAGTTTCGTCTACCGCGTCAGCCTGGAGGCCATCTACATCTTAGGGGGCGTGATCGGCGTGACGCTCCTCCTCAGCGCGCTACTCGTGCTGGTTCCCCTGACAACGACCCAACATCGCTTTTCGTTGAAGCGCTCCTCTTTCCCCTTGCTCTTCTACTTCGCCCTCCTGGGAGCCGCCTTCATGATCGTAGAAATTCCCACCATCCAGAAGCTCACGGTCTATCTCGGGCGGCCCGTCTATTCGCTGGCCATCGTGCTCTTCACCATCCTGCTCTTCAGCAGTCTGGGAAGTCTGGTGAGCAACCGGTGGCAGGGAGAGCAGCTCCGGAGACGGATACGATTGCTCTTCCCCCTGCTGGCCCTGACCATCATCATTCATGCCCTCACCTCCTTATGGCCGCTACCCCAAACCCTGGCCCTGCCCTTCGCCGCACGATTGACGATTACCCTGGTGCTTCTGGCCCCACCGAGCTTTCTGATGGGGATGCCCTTCCCCCTGGCCATCCGCTGGGTCGGACAGCGCGACAAGGCGTTCATTCCGTGGCTCTTCGGCATCAACGGCGTGATGTCCGTCTGTGGTTCAGCGCTGGCGACGGCGCTCTCGCTACATTTTGGATTCCGAGTCACCCTCGTTATCGCAGCGCTGCTCTACCTGCTGGCGGGGCTCTTCTTCGCGCGCGAGTTCGACCGGTCGTGGGCCGGGCTAGGAGGATGAGTTATCAGCGCGTTGCACTGCAAGGGCTCGGGCCACGAGGGGCACTCTCGTCTGACGGCCGGGCGACAGTTTTTGACAAGGGGGGTTATGGAAAGCTCACAATTTGCCCTACCAACGGGGCTGCATAAGGTCTTCCGCTCCGCCTGCCTGCTGGTCCTGGTACTTCTCGCCGGTGTCGGTTGTGAAAGCACACAGGGCCGGCTGGGGCGGATCAGGGAGAGCGGGGTCCTGCGGGTGGCCATCGATCCCTCTTTTCCCCCCTTCGAGTATATCGACGAGCAGGGGCAGCTGCGCGGACTGGACGCCGATCTGGCACAGGAGCTGGCGCGGCGGTTGGGGGTGCAGGCGCATTTCGTCACAACTACCTACGACGGCCTGTACGACGCGCTGATTACCGATCACGCGGATGTGATCATCTCGGCCCTCTATCCCGATTTCACCCAGACGGAGGATTTTGCCTTCAGCTCCGCGTACTTCAATGCCGGGACAATCATTGCCGTGCTCCAGAACTCTCCGGTTCAGACGCGGACCGATCTTGCCGGTCGCCGGGTGGCGGTGATCTTCGGGACCGAGGGCCACATGGAGGCGATGCGCCTGGAACAGACGCTGGCGTCCCCTCCTGTTATTCTCCAGTACGAGTCTGCCGATGCCGTGCTCTCCGCGCTGCATTACGGGCAGGTGGAAGCTGCCATCCTCGATAATATCGCGGCACGGACGGCGCAGAATAACGGTCAGCCGCTCTCCATTCTCTCCCCGCCACTGACCGACGAGAGCTACGTCGTGGCGGTCCGCAAAGAGGACCGTTCGTTGTTGGAAGCCCTGAACCGCGAGCTCGACGCCATGCGCACTGACGGCACCCTCGACGCCCTTGTCGCCCGGTGGTTGAGGTAGAGGATCATGATTCCGTTGGGCCCCTGGGAGATCAACTTCATCCTCCTTCTGCAACGCGCCCACCCCGCACTCACCGCCGTGATGCGTTTCATCACTTACCTCGGTGGGGCTGAAACGCTCATTCTGATCTTGCCGCTGCTCTATTGGAGCTTCGAAAAACGCCGGGGCCGAGAGCTCCTTATCGCCCTAGGGGGCGCGCAGGTGATGACCCTCTGGCTGAAAGAGGTCTTCCTGCAACCCCGCCCCTTCCAGATCAGCGACGAGGTGCTTCAGCTGGCCCGGGGAGAGGGGCCTGGCTTCCCCTCCGGGCACACGGTCACGGGCACGGTGGTCTGGTTGTATTTGGGATCGCTCTCTCAACGCCAAGGAATTCTAATCGGAAGCGGCTTTCTCGCCCTGCTCGTAGGCCTTTCTCGAATGTACCTGGGCGTGCACTTTCCCACGGACGTGGTCGGGGGCCTGCTCGTCGGTGCTGGAACGCTGACTGCGCTCTGGGAGCTGCGGCGAGGGCGGGTGCGCTTATGGCCCTGGTGGATAGTAGGGGTAGGCGTCGCTCTCGCCGGGATGTTGGCGGTGAGGCGCGCACGGTTGGATCCAGAGTTCATGAGGGTGGTCACCGGCGCACTCTGGGGGTTGCTGGGACTATATCTCGAAGCCCGGATGATCAGATTCTCTACGGCAGGACCCCTCGTTGTGCGCTTGCTGCGGCTGCTGCCGGGATCGGTGGGGACAGCTGCGATGCTGCTGCTGGGGCATCACCTGACGGGCAGAGTAGGGCTCTCCGGCCCCTGGGCAGAGCTGATACTTCCTTCCGTACGTTATGGTCTAGCGGCGCTCTGGGTGACCTGGGGGGCTCCGGCTGTCTTCCTGGCCTTGAAGCTGGCTAAACGAGAGCCTCATCCCGACGGCAAACTGATTGATTAGCGGGAACGTGTAGGTGTAGGATCCTCGAACCTTGATTCTGGATAGGTTGGAAGAAGAGTCCGGTATATCAAGAACACTTATTCTATGGTACAATCCCTGGCAGATGGCAGCAGCGGAGCAGAGGAGCTGTTCCAAAAAAATCCGGTGAGGAATCATAAGTAGCTGCCTTGTTCGCCATTTGCGATTCGCCATTTGTTGATTTTCAGACTTACCAAGGAGGTGCCGAGATGCCCGAAGTTCATATCTCCACCCATCCCCTCGTCCGCCACAAGCTTGCCCTGCTGCGCCACAAGGAGACCGACTCCAAAAAGTTCCGCGAGCTGGTCAAGGAGATCGCCATTCTGCTAGCCTATGAAGCAACCGCCGATCTGGAGGTCGAGCCGGTGCCCATAGAGACGCCGATGGCCCCCTCTCAGGGGTATCATCTCAAGGAGACTATCGGCCTCGTGCCCATTCTGCGCGCCGGGCTGGGATTGGTCAATGGAGTGTGGGAGATGATGCCCTCGGCGGAAGTCTGGCACATCGGCCTTTTCCGCGATGAGCGCACCCTGCGCCCCGTGGAATACTACAACAAGCTGCCCATCAGTCCCACCGTCAATGTCTGCCTGGTACTCGATCCCATGCTGGCGACGGGGGGCTCCGCCGTGGCGACGGTGGACATCCTCAAGAAGTGGGGCGCCCGGCGTATCAAGTTCATGGGTCTGATCGCGGCCCCGGAGGGCTTGCAGCGCTTCACCGAAGCCCATCCGGATGTCCCCGTGTTCGTCGCTGCCGTCGATGATCATCTCGATGAGAACGGGTACATCGTGCCCGGCTTGGGTGACGCCGGAGATCGCCAGTTCGGAACGGCGTAGCGCCTGGCGCGTCAATGTTCGATTACCGTACCTATCTGCCCCGCTATCTGCTGGTCTTCGCCGTCGCGTTGGGGGGGAGTCTGCTCTGTACGTACCTGAGCCGGGGGTTGGGACAGCGCTGGGGCCTGGTCGCCCACCCGGGCGGCAGGCGCCGGCACCAGGGCATTGTCAGCCGGTTGGGAGGGCTGGGGTTGTTCGTGGGCTTTCTTGCTGCATTGACGGTGGCCTACGCCGCTCCCATCCCCACCGCCGATCCGAACGAGACCCGCCGCCTCTGGGGTCTCGTCGCCGGCGGGCTGTTGATGTTTGTGCTTGGCCTGCTCGATGATCGCTACGAACTCCCTCCTTGGGGCCAGTATCTCAGCTATCTCTCCGCCGCGGGCGTTGCCATCGCCACCCTCATCATCCTGGAGCAGATCAACAATCCCTTCACCAACGCGCTCATCAACCTCTCCCCCCTGCTCTACGTCCCCCTCACGCTCTTCTGGATCACGGGCATGATCGTGACGGTCAACTGGCTGGACGGGCTCGACGGGTTGGCAGCGGGCGTTGCTGCTATTCTGGCGGCGGTGCTGGCCTTGCACATGGTGCGAGTGGGGCAATACAGCGTCGTGCCTCAAGCGGTGGCGCTGCTGGGCGCCAGTCTGGGCTTTCTCGTCTTCAACATTCACCCGGCGCGAGTCCACCTGGGGAGCAACGGCGCCTTCACGTTGGGCTATCTCCTCGCGGCCCTCGGACTGATCGCGGGCGCGCGGGTAGCGACGGTGCTCCTCGTCATGGGACTGCCCATCGTGGACGTAGCGTGGACCATCTTCGATCGGCTGCGGCATGGTGCCCCGCCCGGACAGGGCGACCGCCGGCATCTGCACTACCGGCTGCAGGATGCGGGTCTCTCCACGCGGGCCATCGTCCTGTTCTACTGGGGCTTCTGCGCTCTCTTCGGCGGGCTGGCTCTGCTGCTCTCCTCTCGCCTCTACAAATTGCTCGCCCTGGGCGGACTGAGCCTGTTCACGCTCGTAGTGCTGCTCTGGCTCACCCGCGACTCGAGGGCCGGCAGTTTTCGTTCTGGTGTGCAAAAGGGTGAGGAGCAGTGAGAAGAGAGGGCTAACTTCTCACCACTCACCATTCACCATTTACCGATTTTTCAGGGAGTTAACATGAACATTACTTTGGATGGTATCTTTCCGGCGCTGGCGACGCCCTACACGGAGGATGAACGGTTCGATGTGGCGCGGTTGCGCCAACTGGTCCGCCACCTCCTCCCGCACGTGGACGGCTTTGTGGTCAACGGGACCACGGGGGACTTTCCCCTCCTGACGCATGAGGAGCGGCGGCAGGCCATCGCCGCCGTCGCCGAAGAGGCGCAGGGCAAGCTGATCATCGCGGGCACAGGGGCCACCTCCACCCACGAGGCTATCGCGCTCAGCCGCGCGGCGCAGGAAGCTGGGGCCGACGCCCTGCTCGTCGTCGCGCCCTACTACCTCCCCGTCTCTGCGGAAGGGATGCGCCGCCACTTTCTCGACGTCGCCGCCTCGGTCGCCGAGCTGCCGGTGCTGCTCTACAACTTTCCCCAGCTGGTGGGCCGACCCATCCCCGTGGAGGTGGTCGAGGCAGTCCACAGCGCGGCGCCCAACGTGGTCGGCATGAAGGACACCTCGGGCGACCTGGCCTACATGCTGACCGTACTGGAGCAACTGCCGGAGCGCTTCAGTGTGCTGGTCGGTCGGGGCACAGTAGTACTGCCGGCCCTCGTCTCCGGCGCGCGGGGAGCCATTCTCGCCTGCGCCAATCTCATTCCCGAGCGCTGGCAGGAGGTGCGGCGGGCCGTAGCGGCGGGCGATTTGGAAACGGCCCGGGCGTGGCAGTATCGCAACCAGCAGGTCTCACGGTTGGTAGGGAAGGGGGGCAGTGCCGCTGTCCGCCTGGGATTGGAGCTGCTGGGGATGCCCCTCGGCCCGGCCCGGCGCCCGCTGCTCACGGAGGGCGCGCTCACCCCTGCCGAGTTGGAGGCGCTGCGGCAGACGTTGGAGGTAACATCCTGAACCCTTTGCATATCAGCTCCGCGCCGTTTGCGAGGGTGCTGCTGCTGGCGGCAGTCCTCGCGGGATGTGCGACGCCTGCTCCGCCACCGGCGACGCCGACGGCGATGGTACCCCCTGCTGAGATCCGTACCGCGACGCCCGAGATCACTCCCACGCCGGCGACGGATCCGGGCCGCCTGACCATCTGCGCGTTGGAGCCGGCTCACATCAGCCCCTTTGCACCTTCCCAGCCGGGCACCGACATTCTGGCGCTCTTCTCCCAGCCTGGAGCCGAGCCGGTGAACTACCGTTGGAAGGCGCGCCTGTTGGAGCAGATACCCACCGTGGCGGAGGGCGATGTGGTGAGCCGAACCGTGCCCGTGCGGCTGGGTGGGCGCTACGTAGATGAAGCGAACATCTTGCGCAGCAATGAGGAGAACGGCTCCCTCGCCCTGCCCCAGCTGGAGGTCACCTTCCGGCTGCGGAACGATCTCCACTGGTCCGACGGCACACCCCTCACCGCCGCCGATGCCCTGCTCGGTTACCACCTCGCGCAGGAGCCGGAGGCCCGGGGGCGATGGCGGGAGCTCGCGGAGCGGACGGAGCGCTTTGAGATAGTCGATGAACGCACGCTGCGTTGGACGGGGGTGCCGGGCTTCGTCACCGCCGACTATCCCGGTTATCTCTTTCCGCCCCACCCGGCCCATCACTATCAGAACCGCCGGCTGACCGAGATCCTACAAGATCGGATGCCGCTGGCGACCGGACCTTTTGTCGTCGAGACGTGGGAGCCGGGGGTGGGGCTGCGGCTGCTGCCCAATCCCTGGTATTCGGGGGAAGCCCCCCGGCTGGAGGAGATCGTCGTGCTCTTCCCGCAATACGACGTACGCCACTGGCCCGAGCTGCTGCGCGCCGGAGAGTGCGACGTGGTGCTGCCCACATCGGCCATGGGGGTGGATCGCCAGAGCTGGATGCAGCTGGCCCTGCAAGGTGAGGCCGTGGTCTGGGCTGGCGTCGGCGCGCAGCCTCGCGTGCTGCGGCTGGATCTCAACCTCGCACCCCGGGAGACAGGGCCAGCCCCCCTCGCTGACGCCCGGGTACGAGAGGCCATCGCCCACTGCGTCGACCGGAGCCGGTTGGTGCAGGTGCTCCCCAACGAGGCGCTGATTGCGGCGATCAGCTTCCTGCCGCCGGGCCACCCCGCCCTGCTGGAGGCGGAGCTGGAGTCGCGGGGTTACGATCCGGAGCGCGGGATGGCGCTGCTGGAGGAAGCGGGCTGGCGTGACGAGGACGGCGACGGCATTCGTGAGGCCTCCGAGGCCGCGCCCCTTCTCTTGGGAGAACCCTTGAGTCTCACGCTGGTGCTCGCCCCTCAGTACACCGTCTCTGCGGCGCACGTCGCCGCCGATTTAGAGTACTGCGGCATCGGGGTGCAACCTCAGACGGTCGAAGCCCAGGATCTGTACCGCGCGCAGCCCGAGAGTCCGCTTTTCGGGCGCACCTTCGATCTGGCGCTCTTCGGCTGGTGGGCAGAGGTGCCGGAGGTCTGCGGCGCCTGGCGCTCTGACCGCATCCCCCGGCAGGAGAGCAATTGGATCGGCGAAAACTTCAGCGGCTACGAAGCGGAGGCTTACGACGCCGCCTGCAATGCGGCGCTGCGAGCTCTCAACCCGGAGGCTCAATTCGCGGCGCTGGCAGAAGCTGCGTCCCTACTCTACGCAGACTTGCCCACGCTGCTCCTGACCTGGCGGCCCTACTGGTTCGTCACCCGCCCCGACGTGCAGGGGCTGCGCCCTGACGCCTCCCATCCCGCCGCCATTCCCAACATCGGGGAGGTCTACCGGGCACCGTAGCCAGCAGCTAGGAAACGGTGCGCTGCTTCTCCTCCACCCGCTGGAGGAAGCGCTCCCAGTCGATGACGAAGCGTTCGTGATCGCACTCACCGATGCGCTCTTCTGCGTCCCACGCCTCGACGTGGAAGCGCAGCCGCCGGCGGTCCACCTCCACCAGCTTAGCGCGCACGCGCACTTCCATGCCCACGGGTGTGGGCGCCAGGTGGCGCATATCGACGTGGGTGCCCACGGAACTCTGCCCCTCTTCGAGGTGAGCCTCGATGGCCTCGCGGGCAGCGTTCTCCATCAAGGCGACGAGGTGGGGGGTGCTGAGGGTGGGCACCAGACCGCTGGCGTAACTCGCCGCCGTGTCCTTCTCCGTCACCACGTGGGTGAGTTCTCCCATCATACCGGGTTCAAGTTTCATCTGTGCCTCCTTGGGAAATCAACAAACCTGCGAATGGCGAATAGCGAATGGCGAGGAGTTTGGCCCTCCTCACTTCTCTCTTCTCACTGCTCCTTGCTTCTCTAGCGCGCCAGTTGGGGGACGACAAAGCCAAAAAGCACCCACAGATCAAGGGTGAAGAGCGCCGCGAGTAACAGCCCACCCCAGACGACCTTGAAGCGGGGCGGCGTCAGCCCGGCACCGAAGAGAATGAGCAGGGCGCTACCCACGAGCGCCAGCGTCCAGAGGGGCAGGTCGCTCCGGAGCAGCCCTATCCCCGCCAGCGCCAGCAGGAACAGCAACAGGAGCAGGGCTGTGATGATGGCCAGGCGCTTCTCGGTGAGGCGGCGCAGCCCCACGGCTGCGCCGAGGGCCAGCGCCGGCAGCACCGGGAAGAGATAGCGCCCCTGGTGCTGGATGAAGGTCAGGTTGTACCAGAGATAGGCGGAGGTAGTGAGCAGGACCGCCGCACCCAGCAGCACCAGGCCGTCCCGATGGCGGGGTAAAAGATCCCGGCGCACCCTCTCACCGAGCTGCCAGAGCGCACCCCAGAGCGCCAGGCCTGAAAGCAGGCCCAAGCCCCGGTAGATGCGCGCGTCGAGCACCACCCCCATCCAGCCCAGCTGGCCCCAGAAGGAGCGGAAGGTGGTGCTTGCCGCGCTGGGGAGGAAGGGCAGCAGCCCCTCCCGGGCGATGGCGTCGGCGGTGCGCGGCTGTCCCATCACCACCGCGTCGTGACGGATGAGGCCGAGGAAGTCGGGCCAGCCGTAGAGGGCAAGATTCCGCGTCCACCAGAGCCCCCCCAGCAGAAGCGCGGGCAGGAAGAGCCAGAGCGCCTGCCGCATCATGCGCTGCCAGGTGAGGCCGCAGTGCTCGCGGTAGAGGAGCGCGGCAAGCACCGCCAGTGGCGCGGCGATGTACCCCGTCGTCTTCGTAAGTAGCAGCAAACCGAGGATGATGCCCACAAGCGCCGGGCGGGCCGCCCCCCGGACGTAGCGCAGGGTCAGCCAGAACCAGAGCGCCAGCAGGGCCACCGCCAGCGCGTCGTTATTCACCCCGGCCATGATCCCCAGGTATTGAGGCACGAAGGCCACGCCGCCGCTCGCCAGCCAGGCCAGCCGCCGCTTACGCGGGAAGATCTCCAGGGTGATAGCGCCGGTCAGCCCCACTGTGACGGCACCCAGCGTTAGAGAGAAGAGACGCAAAGCCAGCAGCTCGCCGTCAAAAAGTAGATAGAAGGGCACGGCAAGCAGGTAGTAGAGCGGGGGCTGGTGGTCTTCGTAAGTGACCGGCTCGATGGATAGCTCCGGCGGGAAACGCTCCCGGGTCAGTTGCTCCAGATACTGCTGGTCGTAGTCGCCCGGCTCCATCACCGGCAAGCGCCGCTCCTCGGCCAACACGCGGATGTAATTGTAGTGCGCGGGTTCGTCAGGCACCTGCCACGCCGGAGTATGGACGGCGTAGAGGGTCCCAGCGATGAGATAGGCGCAGAGGATCAGAATCAGTGGCCAATGTTCTTTTACGGTCTGCACGCAGAATACCTCCGAAAAGGATTAGGTGGGGATGGCTCGTCGAGGCATCCGTAGGAATTCAGAAGCCATCATGGCTTGTAGACAATCCGCCGGCCCGTGAGTCGTTCCAACCCCTTCTCCACCAACCACAGAAAGAGGAAGAAGGGAACATCGACGAGTAGGGTGCTTCCCCCCAGCAGCACCACCCAGCGCAGGGCCTCCGTCAGGAAGGCTGTCGCGCCGGCGATGAGGGTTGCTCCAGCTCCGACGAGGATCACCCCGAGCAGCACCATCACCAGCACCATCCCGGCGACGGGCCAGGCGTGGGTGTCCGCCCGGCTGGGCAGCATGGTGTTTCCCACGGCGAAGATCAGATAGGCCCAGATCCAGGCGTCAGGCGCATGGAGGGCGGCACGCAGCCCCTCCAGGGCGGCCCACCAATCCCCCGCGCTCAGGGCGGCGATGACGTTAGGCGTACCGAAGACGAAAGCCCCCGTCGCGATAACCACCCCACTTCCTACCAGCAGAGGGGCCGCGCCGATGAGGCTGGCCCGAACGAAATCCGTCTCCTCCACGGGGACAAAGCCCAGCTGAATCCGCCCTCCAGCTCGCTTTGGCATCAGCGAGATGCGCCCAATACGCACGCCAAGAAGCGCCGCCATGAGGGCGTGGCTCACCTCGTGCAGGAGCACGCCGGGGAAGAGGATGAGAGCGTAGAGCCAGAGCGCAACCTCTTGGTCCCGAGTGATGAGGAGCATCACGCCCTGGAGATGGCGATGTAGCCACCGGTCGGCAATTAGAAGGAGGGAGAGCACGGCAATCAGGATGGGAAGGGTCTGGAGCAGGGGCGCCAGCGACTCCACGTCAGCATCTCCTGGGCGAACGTAAAAGCAGGAGCGACCTCGCTGAAATCGCCCCACGGAAGCAAGTTCTGCACAGCTTCGGACGGTTTTGGGTTGTCACATCCCGACTATATCACGTTTCGGGCGGGATAACAGTTGCCCTTTTCGCTATTTCGATTATCCTTCTTCCGCTATGGGTGAATTTCGGGGTCGAGGCTATCAGGTACAGACGGAGCTCTTTGAGGGACCGCTGGATCTCCTGCTGCACCTGATCGAGAAGGAAGCCCTGGACATCACCCAGGTGGCGCTGGCGAAGGTCACCAATCAATATCTGGAGCACGTGGAGGCCATGAAGAGCAATCCCGATATCGAAGGGGTGGCCGATTTTCTCGTCGTCGCCGCGCGCCTCCTGTGGATCAAGTCGCGGGCGCTGTTACCCCGCCCGCCCCAGAGCAGTGCGGCGAACTTAGGGGAGGACGATGTGGGCGACGAGCTGGTGGAACAGCTGCGAGCCTACCGCCGGTACAAGGAGGCGGCCCAGTGGCTGCGGGAGCGCGACGGCGCCGGCTTGCATTCCCACGTGCGGATTGCGCCGCTGCCCCGTCCCCAGCGAGTGACGGTGGATCTCTCCGGTGTGACCCTCGATAAGCTGCGGGCCGTGGCACAGGCGCTGCTCTACCCGCTGGATAGTCCGCGCCCCGAAGAGGCCATTCAGCGCCCCCGGATCTCCATCGGGCAGCAGATTCGCCTCATCCAGCAGCGATTGACACACTGGCGCAACGTCGCCTTTCAGACGCTCCTCGGGCGCAATCCCACCCGCCTGGAAGCTATCGTCACCCTGCAAGCCATTTTGGAGCTGCTCAAGCAGGAAGCGATCCTGGCGACTCAGCAGCAGCGCTTCGGCGAGATCCTTATCGAGGCGCGAGTGCCTCCCGAAGCGCTGGCCACCAACGTACCAGACACAACCCCAGGGTCGCCCCCGCCGCATCAATGATCACGTCCATCACCGTGGCGTGACGCCCAGGCACCAGCCCCTGATGCAGCTCGTCAGTTACGGCGAAGGCGACGGTCAGCAGCCAGGCCAGCCGGTAGCGGGAGGGGCGCCGGTAAAGGGCGCGTAGATTGAGGATTGCGAGCACGGCGTAGACCCCCATGTGCCCCCCCTTGCGGAAGAGGGTATTCCACGAGGGATCCTCTAACTGGGGCAGCTTGGGTCGCGAAGAGAGGTAAAAGAGCAGCACCATCCACGCCAGGGCCGGACCCCACGTTGAGAGTCGCGTCCGCCAGGAGATCTGCTCCCGGCCGGGCGCGTGCCGCCGGGCGTGAGTGTGAAGCTCTTGCGCATCCGGAATGGTCATGGGGACGAGTATACCCGCCCTTCTTGCCCGGACAAGGCGGCAGAGTAGGGGGCATTCGTAGCAGTTCAGCGGGCCTCTGCGCCCCCTGTGAGGCTCGGGGTGCAGAGCGCTTGCTTCGTCACCCCCGGGCGAATGCCTGGCTCGCG
>NPIE01007191.1_pt1 | contig 26716 bp, 17 predicted proteins | sample 8637661 | NCBI WGS metagenome assembly NPIE01 (sample SAMN07420842, study PRJNA396082) | bioreactor metagenome | isolation source: sample BA12 brine-fed electro-methanogenic bioreactor BA | place: Japan: Kochi | collected 2016-12-09 | reverse complement strand
CCGGGCGCTGTCTGCCGGCGAGGTTCGCTACCTGGCGGGAGACCGCTAACCCCATTTATCCGGACCCACCCGTGCCCCCACGTATCCGGGCACGGTCACGCAGCAACCCTACGGGGCCTGTGATTCCGACGCCGGTCGGGGTCACAGGCCCCGATTTTATCATACCCTGGAAGAGGGAGGCCGAACGGGATTATGTGTCTCCTTCCTTTATTCCGCAGGGTGCCTGGGTCCCAGCCGATATAAGTTCTGGTGCTTCAGGATCTTAGTGACGCTTGGAAATGGCTTGCGTCCAAACGGTCTGATGTGGTACAAGTAGTAGAAGCCGGTTGCGAGGGTCCCCGCGAGCGTGCAGCCGGTGGGTACGTCTGAGATTCTGTAATCGAACGAACCGCCGACGGGGCGGTCTTACGCGATTAGATCAGGATCGGAGGCCCTGACAGAGTGTGTCCAGTTAGGCACAGGATCAGGGGGGACGGGTATTCACTTCTTCGCGTGCGCTGCGCGCCTCGGGGATGGTATTCCCCGGGGGGCAGTTCATCGGCGCACGGCAATTCCACACGCAAGCAGATCCGAGGGGAGATTCCCCCGGAGGTAGATCGTGCAGACGGTGGTCTGTCTGCGGGGAGGGGTTTGATGTGGCGGAGGGACACGATCCGGCGCGTGCCGGAGCGAACCTGTTTTGACCCTGTTTGAAGGAGGACTGTTATGTGTAGGAAGTACAGATGGCTAACGGCCGTGGTGCTGGTCTCGGTGGCGTTTGCAGGGCTGGCGCACGGGCAGTCGGTGAAGGTCAATTTCCAGACGGCCACGGCGCCGGTCCCGGAAGGGTACCTGCCGGATGCGGGAGAGGCCTACGGGGACCGGGGCAACGGGTGGAGCTATGGTTGGAGTCGCAATATCGCGGGCGACGCGCGCGAGCGGAACAGCGCCAATTCGCCGGACAAGCGGTGGGACACGTTGCTCCACCTCGAGAAAGGCGATGACGCTGTCTGGGAGATTGCGATCGCCAACGGGTTGTACAACATCTACATCGTAGCCGGCGATCCCGGATACACCGATCAAACGAACAACTTCGACGTCGAAGGGGTGATCATCGAGGACCCGGACGGACAGGCGGGCAATTTCGACGAGTTGACAGCGACGGTAACGGTGGCGGACGGCCGCCTGACGCTGCAACCGGCGGACGGATCGTCAAATTCAAAGATCTGCTTCATTGATATCACGCTGGCCAAGGCTCCCGGGGTGGCGGGCGGGCCGGATCCAGTGGACGAGGCGACGGATGTCCCGCGCGACGTCGTGATGTCCTGGATGCCCGGGGAGTATGCGGTCAGTCATGACGTGTATCTGGGCACAGTTTTCGAGGACGTCAATGCGGCCAGCCGGAGCAATCCGCTGGATGTCCTGGTCAGCCAGGGACAATCGGCCGCGACGTTCGAACTGCCCGATCTGCTCGATTTCGAGACCACGTACTATTGGCGGGTCGACGAGGTCAACGGGGCACCCGACAACACGATCTACAAAGGGGATGTCTGGAGTTTCACGACGGAACCGTTTGCCTATGCGGTCGAGAGTATCCTCGCGACCGCTTCCAGTTCGGGCCAAGGGACAGGACCGGAGAAGACTATCGATGGTTCGGGACTCAATGAGAACGACGAGCATTCGACCGAAAGCAACGACATGTGGGTGAGTACGGCCGATGCTGTGGCGCCGGTCTGGATTCAGTATGAGTTCGACCGTGTGTACAAACTGCATGAGATGCTGGTCTGGAACTACAACGTGCAGTTCGAGCCGGTGCTGGGTTTCGGGGCCAAGGACGTGAGCGTCGAGTACTCCTCCGACGGCCAGACGTGGACGGCAGTGGGCGATGTGGAATTCGCGAAGGCCACGGCGGTGGCCAGCTATAGCGCGAATACGACGGTGGATCTGGCCGGCGTTCCGGCCAAGTATGTGCGGCTGACCATCAACGACAATTGGGGTGCGCTGGCGCAGATTGGGCTTAGCGAGGTCCGCTTCCTGTATATCCCCGCCCATGCCCGGGAGCCTGAGCCCGCGTCGGGAGGGACGGACGTGAATGTCGACAGCGTTCTGAGTTGGCGGGCCGGCCGGGAGGCTGCGGCGCACGACGTCTACTTCGGCGGCGATGCGGAAGCCCTGACGCTCGCCGATACAGTGGCGGGTGCCAGCTTCACGCCGGACAACCTCGAATACGGCAGCACCTACTACTGGAAGGTGGACGAGGTCAACGAGGCCGATGCGGTGCCCGTGTGGGAAGGAGAGGTGTGGAGCTTCTCGACGCAGCAGTATTCCGTGATCGATGGGTTCGAAGAGTATACGGATGACATTGAAGCCGGCGAGGCGATCTTCGACACGTGGGTCGACGGCTGGATCAATGAGACGGGGGCCATTGTCGGCTACTTCGATGCTCCGTTCGCCGAGCAGTCGATCGTCCACAGCGGCGGCCAATCGATGCCTCTCCAGTACGAGAACACCGAATCGCCGTTCTATTCGGAGGCGACCCGCACGTTTGACGGAGCACAGAACTGGACCGGCAACGGTGCTGATACGCTCGTGGTGTACTTCCAGGGCGTTCCCGGGCCGTTCGCAGAGCTGGACAATGGGGACATCGTTCTTGGAGCGGCCGGCACCGACATCTGGAACGCCACCGACGAGTTCCGTTTCGCCTACAAGGCACTCAGCGGCGACGGCTCGATCGTGGCCCTTGTCGAGAGCATCGCCAACACCGACCCGTGGGCCAAGGGTGGCGTGATGATCCGCGAGACGCTGGACGCCGGCTCGACGTTTGCCGCGGTCTATGCGACGCCGGGCAACGGGTGTCGCTATCAGGCGCGCCTGACGACCGATGCTGCGGCGGTCAGCGACAGTTCGGTGGCTACGGACGAGCAGATCGCCCTCGATGCACCGCACTGGGTGAAGATCGAACGCGTCGGCAGCAACTTCAACGGCTACTACTCGACCGACGGCGAGAACTGGACCGCGATGGCATGGAATCCGCAGACGATCGCCATGGGTTCCAACGTCTATATCGGTCTGGCATTGACCAGTCATTCGGCGGGCAATCTGGGCAGCGCCGTATACTCGGGGACGGCCACGACGGGCAACGTCACCGGCCAGTGGGCGGTGGAGACGATTGGCGTCGAGCAGCCGGAAGGCAATGCCCCAGGGGCTCTCTACGTGAGGCTGGAGGACGCGTCGGGCAAGAGTGCGACGGTGAGCCATCCGGCCGGCGAAGGCTCGGTCTTCCTGGGCGGCTGGAACGAATGGACGATCCCGCTGAGCGATTTTGGGGGCGTGAACCTGGGCCGCGTGGAAGTGATGGGCATTGGCGTCGGCAATCCGAGCAGCCCGACGGCCGGCGGAACCGGCATCGTCTACATCGACGATATCGGGTTCGGCAGACCCGCCGCCGAGTAGGCGTACCGGGCGGCAAGAGGGTTTGTTGGAGCCGCTGAGGAGCGGTAGAAACAGCAGTCAACGGCCGGAGCCGGGGTCTTTACGACTCAGGCTCCGGCCGTCCTCATGCGCGGTCCGCGACGTTTTTTGGGTAACGCTCCGCCCGTTTCCGGGATAGAATGCGACTGGTTTCCAGCGTCAGGGAATCTTTCGGTGATCCGGCTGGAACATGAGAACAAGCGTCCCAGGTGGGTGTCATGACAGAAACCGCGCATTCCGATTCGGCAGGGGTGAGAAAATCGCTGCGTCCGATCCTGATCGCGCCGCCGCGGGAGATCACCGAGCACGCGCCGTTTCTTCGGCGTCTGCTGGTCGGGCTGGCGGATGAGTCGATCCCCGCGGCCCTGATCTGTCCTCCCAGCGGTAATGGCGAGCATGTGGCCCCGGCGCCGGCGGAGATCTTCACCTATCCGACGATCGACCTGCCCTGGATGGACCACGTGGGCTTCGAGACGCTGGCGGCGGCCCTGGAGCGGTTCAAGCCGACGATTCTGCATTGTCTTTGCGGGAGCCGGGCGGCTTTGGCTCGGAGGCTCGCTCGACGGCTGAGGATTCCTTATGTGCTGAACGTCAACCGCTTGCCCGGGAAGCTCCACAGGTTGGCGATCTCGCCCGACTACTGCGCGAAGATCGTCGTTCCAGCCGAGACGATCGGCGCCGCCGTCCGTCGAGCGTACCCTCGTTTTGCCGGCCGGGTCCAGCAGATCCCGATGGGGACGTTTGCCGAGTCCGGTCCCGTCTGCTTTTCGGATCCCTCGCAGGTGAGCAGCATTGTCGTGGCGCATCGTATCGACCGGGTATCCGATTTCGAGGCCTTGCTCAAGGCGGCCCGGGTACTGTTGGCCGAAGGGCACGAGTTCGTGATGGCGATCATGGGCAGCGGCAGGGCGGAACATCGGCTGCGGAAGGCACTGGCCGAGCACGGTCTGACGCGGATCGTCACCGTGGTTCCCGTCCTGGAGACCTGGCGGGCGGTTCTGGCGGCGGGCGACGTTTACATCCATCTTCAGCCGACCGCGGCCTTCAACGGCTTCCTGCTCGAGGCCATGAGCATCGGCGTTGCGGTCGTGGCCTGCAAAGGCGGCGTGGACGATCAGATCCTTCACCAGAAGACGGCAATCCTCTATGAACGAAACAATGAGACCAGCTTGCGGCAGGCATTGGTTCATCTGTTCGAGAATCATGACGCCGCCCGCCAATTGGCCGCTTCCGCTCAGAACCACTTGCGAGAGCACTATTCGGTCGGCGCCTATATTGCCGCCACCCTGTACGGGTATGTCGAGGCCCAGCGGGAGCACCACGAGCCCGCCGTTTCGGAACGAATGTCCTGATTCTGCGGAGAAAAACGCCTTCCTCTCCTGCTTTTCTGAGTCATTCTCGGTTGGGCTTCGGCTTATCCCTGGAGGCCCCGGCGGGGGGCCAGCCGTCGAGTTCCGGATGTACAGAACAAGCGAATGCGGAGTGGATCAGACATGCGCGGGCGCAGGATTCTTCGGACGATCCTGATGGCTATGATAGCCACATGGGGACCGGTTTCTTTCGCAGGGGCTCTACCGGCGGAAGAACGAGTGCTGCATTTTCCGGCGGATCGATCGTTGGGCAAGGTGGTCGTTTGTGAGCCGGTGCCGGAGGAGCCGCTGCAGGGGTTCTTCTATTGGATTCGGGGCGAGCGATGGCGCTATTGGGCCGATGCCCGGGGCGATGTGATGGTCCCGGTGGACCAGTGGATCGGCCTGCGCATCGAGAGGCGAGAGGCCTGGAGCGATCTTTCCCCGTTGCGGGACCTGCGGGCCGATGATCTCTACCTGCTTGGCGTTCACGGCTCGTCTGCCGCCGGCGCCAAACCGGGCGATGGGTGTATGCAATATATTGCGCATCTGTCCGGGCTGCGCGTTCTGGACCTCAGCCAGACGAACGTCACGAGCGCCGGGATGAAATGGGTGCCCCGATTGCAGCACCTTCGGCGCCTGATCGCGCCGGATCGCATGGACGACGCGGGCCTGGCCCACGCCGCGAAACTGCCTGCTTTGACGGGCCTTTATCTTCGAGAGAATCGGGCTACGAACGCCGGGCTGAGGCATTTGGCGGGTTTGCAGAGCCTGGAAGAGTTGGCGCTGGGAGGTGGGCAGATCATGAACGAGGGGCTGGCCCATCTGGCGTCCTTGCCGCGGTTGCGCTATCTGCTGCTACACGGCGACGGCTTCAGCGACTGGGCGTTCGTTCATCTGAAGAACGTGCCGAGCCTCCGCATCGGTCATTTCGGACATCTGCCGCAGATCACGGACGCGGGGCTCGCCCATCTGGCGAACTGCTCGCAGATGCAGGATTTGAGCTTCCATTGGTCGGAAAACATCACCAACGAAGGGGTGCGACAGCTCACCAGGTTGCCCCATCTGCGGAGTCTGGATGTTCGCCGATCCCAAGTGACCGACGAGGGCCTTGCGCACCTGAGGGAGGTCAAGACCCTTGAATCGCTCGAATTGCCGGCTGAGGGAATTTCGGACCGGGGGCTGGCGTATCTGTCGGAGTTGCCTCGACTGCGGAGTCTGGACATCAGTCGGGTTCATCTGGTCGATCCCGGTAAGAACCACGGCTATTACACGGATAAAGGCATTGCGATGCTGGCCCGATGTCGGTTGCTGGAAGAACTCGGCATCGGGAGCATCGGCGTGACGGATGCTTCCATGGAGGCCATCGCCAGTCTGGACAAGCTCGGAGAACTGACTCTGTTCGGGTGTACGTCGGTCACGGATGAAGGACTGAAGAGGCTGGCTCGGCTGACAAAGCTGGAGGCCCTGTACGTGAACGACGCGAACGTCACGATCTCGGGTCTGTCCGCTCTGAACGGACTGACCAACCTGCGACGGCTCCAGGTCGATGGCGTTGAACAGGATGGCAGTGGACTGGACTTGTCCGGCCTGAGGCATCTGGAGGAGTTGACGATTGGAACGCGACGCGAGGGGGGCATCATCAATGATGCAGACGTGGCTTGCCTGGCGAGCTTGAGCCGATTGAGGTGGTTTCAGATCGGCCAGCCCCAGACGAAACCGTATGGGCTGACCGATCGGGGCCTGGCCTGTCTGGCGGGACTTACGGAGATGGACCGCCTGACCATCGGCGGACCCGACCTGACGGACCAGGGACTGGCATATCTGCGCGGTATGAAAAACCTGGACATGCTGAACGTCTACGGTGGCTCCTTCACACGTGAGGGACTCACGCATCTCGAAGCACTTGACGCCCTGAACTATCTAAGGCTGATCGGCGAGCACCGCTTTGGTCAGGAAGACATCCGACACCTGTTCGAGGTGCTGCCTCAGCTGTCGTACGTGCAGATCGGCAGTCAGGCAGACCGAAAGACGATTCTGCGCGAGGAGATCGTGATCCGCCCGCGCCGATGAATCCGCCTGGGGATCGAGCCCCCATCTGCCGCGTGGGTTAAGAACCCACCCTACAATAGGCCGTAATCCTGGAGGGCCTGCTTCAGAGCCGCCTTCTTGTCCTCTTCCAGCGGGGTCATCGGCAGACGCAACTCGTCGGAAGCCATGTCGAGCATGGCCACCGCGGCCTTGATCGGGATCGGGTTGGTGGCCAGCGTCAGCATGTTCTTGCTCAGGGCGAACAGCTTGCGGTGCCACTGGCGGGCCTTGACCAGATCGCCTTCGAGGATCAGATCCGTCATCGCCACCACGTCGGCGGGAACGATGTTGGCCACGACGCTGATGACGCCCTTGGCGCCCACCGAAGCCAGCGGCAAGGTCAGAGAATCGTCGCCCGAGAGGATCGTCAGGTCGCAGCGCATCGCGATCTCGGACGCCTGATCGAGGCTGCCGGTGGCCTCCTTGACCGCGACGATGTTATCCAGTTCGCTGAGGCGCGCGATCGTATCAGGGGTCATGCCCGCGCCGCAGCGACCAGGGATATTGTAGAGAACGATCGGCAGATCCACCTCTTCCGCGATGGCCTTGAAGTGCTGATAGAAGCCCTCCTGGGTCGGCTTGTTGTAGTAGGGGCACACCTGGAGGGTGGCGTCGGCGCCCGTCTTTTTGGCGAAACCGGTCAGCTCGATGGCCTCGGCGGTGCTGTTCGACCCGGCGCCCGCGATCACCGGGACGCTTCCCCCGGCGCCTTTGACGACCCGCTCGATCACCTGCTTGTGCTCGTCGAAGCTGAGCGTGGGCGACTCCCCGGTGGTGCCAACCGGGACGATCGCGTCGATTCCGTTTTCGAGCTGGAATTCGATCAGTTCGTCGAGGGTCTCAAAGTCGATTTCCCCTTCCTGGAACGGTGTGATCAGTGCCACCATGGCGCCTGTGAACATGCGTGTCTCCCGATTGGCTGGTTTGTGTCCCTTCTTGTTTCCTTCGATGGACGGGCCCCTGGTCTGTATCTGTGCCCTTCGAAGGTTGTCGTGACGCGTGGGTTGAGAACCCACCCTACATTGCTTCTTCGATCAGGTCGATCATCTGCCGAGTCGCCTCGCGGATGCCGACGAGCACGGCGCGAGCGACGATACTGTGGCCGATGTTGAACTCACACAGCCCCTCGATACGGGCGACGTCACCGATGTTGCGGTAGGTCAAGCCATGTCCGGCGTGGACCACCAGCTTGCGCTCGGTGGCCAGATCCCTGCCGAGCACCAGTTCGGCCAGCCGTTTGCGGGCGGCCGCAACGGTCTTCGCATTAGCATACATCCCGGTGTGCAACTCGACCGCGTCGCAGTCGGTCTCGGCAGAGGCGATGATTTGCTCGGCCTCCGGCGCGATGAACGTGCTGACCAGAATGCCTTTCTTGTGCATTCGCTTGACGACCTGGGCGAGACGCTTCCGGTGGCGGGCGCAGTCGAGTCCGCCTTCGGTCGTCAGTTCGGCACGGTTCTCCGGCACGAGCGTCACCTGGTCGGGCCGGACCTGCTCGGCGATCTTGACGATCGGCTCGGCCATCGACATCTCCAGGTTGAACTTGCAGGCCACCGTCTCTTTGAGCAATCGCACGTCCCGGTCGTTGATATGCCGGCGATCTTGGCGCAAATGCACCGTGATCCCGTTGGCGCCCGCCAGTTCGCACTGTACCGCCGCCCAGACCGGGTCCGGTTCGTCCGCCAGACGCGCCTGACGCACGGTCGCCACATGATCGATATTGACATTCAATACGGCCATCCATGCACCCCTAAATCAGAGGGGCTATTGTATCAGGGCTTGCATTGACATCAAGTCCATAAGCCCATAAAATCCCGCTCCGACAGGGGACTGCGAAGGTCCGGTGCGGATTCGTACGAGTTCGCTCGCCCGCAATCCGAGAAGCCGAAATCGACGTGGAGTTGCGGTCTTATGCCCACACCTATTGTCATCACCTCCGGGAGAGTGCGTGTCCTGGCGGAATTGAACGATACATGGACCGCGCGAGCGGTAGCCGACGCGCTGCCCATCGAGAGCGAGGCCACCCGGTGGGGCGGGGAGGTCTATTTTTCCATTCCGGTGGAGGTGGAGGTCGAACCTGGAGCGCGTGAGATCCTCAAGGCGGGCGATCTGGCCTGCTGGCCGGCGGGCAACGTCTTCTGCATCTTCTTCGGCCCGACGCCCGCGTCCATCGGCAACGAGATTCGGGCGGCCTCGGCGGTCAACGTCGTTGGTCGCGTCTGCGGCGACCTGGACCTGCTCTGGCGAATTCCCGACGGCGCCGCCATCTTCCTGACGGCCCTGTCAGAAAGTGCCTAGGTTGCCGTAGATCTGGCCCCACATCGTGAAGATCATGTAGACAATGATGCCCGCGATGATGGCATAGACGACCCACGGAAACCACCGCGCGAACTCCGTGAACAGCAGGTCGGCACGATCTGCGGAAATCTCGCCGATCTTGTCGGCCGTGCGGTCCAACTCGCCGGTTTCCTCGCCAATCTGGAACAAGTGCAGGTACTGAGGCGGCAGCCGCTTGGAATATCCCTCCCAGGCCTGACCGCCGGCCCGGACGCTGTCTCGACCGCCTGCAAACAAGCGGGCAACCATTTCATTACCTGTCGCTCGCGTTGCGCGTTCCGTTGCTTCGGCAATCGGGACGCCGGCTCCGTACATCATGGCAAACGCCTTGGCATAGCGACTGACCGACATATGGTACACCGCCTGGCCCAGAAGCGGGATGCGGAGGATGAGGATGTCCAGCGGTAATCCGAGCAGGGGAACACGCTCGCGGAGCAGAAGGCACAAGGCCACTACCGCCGTCGGGATGTACAGGAGCATGAGGATCTCCAAGGCACCAACCAGGTACTGTGGCATTGAGGTTCTGCCCAGAATGAGCCCTGGGAGACCGAACACGAACGCTGCCATGTGCAACATGAGAAACGGGTAGATCAGGCCCATCTGGAGCCGGCGGGTGATCCGGTGGACGAATTCGTGCCAGTCGGCGAGCATGCGGAACGAGGGGCCTAGCGCCCCGGAGGTTTCCGCCGCCTCGATGAGCATGCGATCCAACTGGGGGAACACGTTGCGGTGTTCCGAGAGGGCGGTGGCCAGGTCCGATCCCTTGGAGATGGAGTCGCGAATCTGAGAGAGGATTCGCTTGAGGTGTCCTTGTCGGCCTTCGATCGTGATATCGAGGGATCGCAGGATCGGGACTCCTGCATCCAGCATGACCGACAAATCGTAGTACGCCTGTCCCAGTCGCGTCTTCAGACTCATCGCAATCCGCTCCGCTGCCCGTTATTTCGCCCCTCGCTGCGGTGGTCGGGCTGTTGTCCGCTGTGCGGCGGAACCACCGTAGTCTTGCGAACCCGGCGGGCCTGTCGTAGTATAGCATGTCCCGGGACGGATGCAACGACCGTCTGCCACGAGGGCGCAGAGTGGGGACGATGCGATGAAATCGAGAGATTGGCCCGGACGGGCGGAATCGCTGAGGCCGGCCCGCGGGTTCAAGCTGAGCTGGGCGACGCGGATCACGCTGGTCCGCATCCTGCTGCTGGTCCCCTTCGTCATCTGCATGGTCAATCTCAACGATCCGACGTTCAGTGAAAGGGCACAGACAGGCCTCCGGTACGCGGCGATCCTGCTTTTTGTCCTTATGGCGGTCAGCGACGCCGTGGACGGGTATCTGGCGCGGCACTACCAGCAGATTACGAAACTGGGCACCTTTCTCGATCCCGTGGCGGACAAATTACTGATGACCTCGGCGTCGGTGCTGCTGGCCTCGGAGGTGGGCCACGTCGAGGGATTCCGCCTGCCGACCACGGTGGTGGTGGCGATCGTGGGCAAGGATGTGCTGATCGTGCTGGGGTTCGCTCTGGTTTATCTGATCACGTCCCAGGTTCATGTGGTGCCGGTGTTTTTGGGCAAGCTGTCCACGGCCCTGCAATCGGTGATGGTCCCCGCGGTGTTGATCGCACCGGAACTGGCCCGGGTGATCCCTCACTATGCGACCGCATTGAGCGTTATCTGGTGGTCGGCGGCGATCGTGGCCATTCTGGCGACCGTGGTTTACATGCGCAATGGAATTCGCTATATTGAGCATTTCGAGCAATCGCAGGGCAAAGACCCGGCAACCGGCTCGACGAACCCGAACGAGCAGTAACGGCTTTTTTCCAGAGTGAACATGAACCAGTCTCCTTTGCGGGAAGAGATCCCCGCCACCGCGTTCAGCGACGTTCCGGAAGTGCTGGAGGACCTTCGGCAGGGCAAAATGGCGGTCCTCGTGGACGCGGAAGATCGCGAGAACGAGGGGGATCTGATCTGTGCGGCGGAGAAGACGACGCCCGAGATCATTAATTTCATGGCGAAACACGGCCGGGGGCTGATCTGTCTGCCGCTGACGGCCGAAAAGTGCGATGCGCTGGGCCTGTATCCGCAGGCATTGGAAAACACGGCGCGTTTCAGCACCGCGTTTACCGTGAGCGTCGATGCGGTCGAGGGGATCACGACAGGCATCAGTGCCGCCGACCGGGCCCATACCATCCAGGTGGCCATCGCCGACGAGGCCAAGCCGCAGGACCTGGCTCGGCCGGGCCACATCTTTCCGCTACGGGCTCGCAGCGGGGGGGTGCTCGTCCGCGCCGGCCAGACGGAGGGGGCGATCGACCTGGCCCGCCTGGCGGGGATGAAGCCGGCGGCGGTCATCTGCGAGATCATGAACGAAGACGGCTCCATGGCTCGCGTCCCACAGTTGCTGGAGTTCTGCAAGCAGCACGACATGAAGATCCTCTCGACCGCCAAGCTGATCGAGCATCGCCTGCAACGTGAGAGCCAGATCAAGCGTTTCGTGTCGGTCAATCTGCCGACCGACTACGGTGATTTCAAGCTGATCGGCTACGAGAGCATGACGAGCCCGGAGCCGCACCTGGCCTTGTGCAAAGGCGGCATCGGCGAGCGGGACGAGGCGGGCAATGCGATCGAGCATCCCGAGCCCGTATTGATCCGCGTCCATTCGGAGTGCATGACGGGTGATCTGTTCCACTCGCAGCGCTGTGAGTGCGGGTATCAGCTCATTACCGCCATGGAGATGATCGAGAAAGAGGGTAAGGGGGCCCTGATCTACCTGCGGCAGGAAGGGCGGGGGATCGGTCTGTCGAACAAGCTCCGCGCGTACGAACTCCAGGAGCAGGGCCTCGATACGGTCGACGCCAATCTGAAACTGGGCTTCGGCGCCGATCGGCGGGACTACGGGATCGGGGCGCAGATCTGCCGCGACCTGGGGCTGCGCAACGTGCGGATCCTGACGAACAACCCGAAGAAGGTGAGCCGGCTGGAGGTCTATGGCATTCAGATCACCGAACAGGTCCCGCTGCGGGCGGTTCCGGGCAAGCACAACGTCGACTACTTGCGAACCAAGAAACACCGTCTCGGACACATGCTGGATGAGGATCTCTAGTTCATGGAAGAACGAATCCCTTTTCTGCCGACCCGCCGCAAGCGGGTTGGCGTTCTCGGACGATGGATTTCCAGATGCCTGACGCTTTGCGTGCTGGTCTGCGCCGGATGCGGCGGGCCACAGGAGACGACGGTCACGCCGCCTGCGCAACCGGTAGGCGAGCCGGAACAGGCTGCCGCGGAGACCTCCAGTCCCGTGACGACCGAACCAGTGCCGGCGGCGTTCGCGCCGACGGGGATTGTCATCCTGCCGTTGACCGAATTGGGTCCGCCGAGCGGCGGCCAGGGCCGGCGCTTGAACGTGTTCGTATCTCTGGTGGATGCGTTTGGATCGCAGGTCAAGGCGCCAGGTACGTTTCGCATCGAGCTATACGACTACGTCCAGCGGTCGGCGGAGCCGAAGGGCCCGAGGATCGCGATTTGGCCGGATCTGGATCTGACGAGCGCAAGCGAGAACCAGAAGTACTGGCGTGACTTCCTGCGCGCGTACGAATTTGTGGTTCCGGCGCAGATTTCTCCGGAGAAGACGTACGTTCTGGAAGTCACCTGCATCATCCCGGCGGGAAGGAGACTTTCGGCTGAATGGATGCTTCGGCCCGATAATTGACGTCTGCCGGGCCCCGCCGGCGGTCCCTCGCATGTCGCCGCCTTCTCGTCTGCGGTCCCGCGCCGTGCGCCCGAGGAGGATTTTGCTTGAAACGGCATACCGAAAACGGGTATAAACGAAGATAGCATCATCTGCGATTTTCGATACTGACAAATCGTGATGGGTATATGAGCGCCCGACGCGGTGTAGCGAGGGGGTTGTCTGTCCCACGCAGCCGTTGCCGGTATATGTACTTATGGGCACGAATCGGATTCTGGTGTCCGAGCGTCAATACGCCTCAGGAGGAGAAGGGAAAGACCTGTCTGGGAATGCCTTTTCCCGGCGGGTACGTCCGCGAGTGAACTATCGGGACCCCGCGTGAAGTTCCGGGTGGCCCCGGCCTGCCCAGGGAGAAGGGTCTGTTGGGCTGGTCGATCCGCACCTGGTATGGCGGGGGTGTAGGACTACTATTTGGGAAGGAGGAATCACCTGATGCACAAGACATGTCTGTTTCTCATGGTGTTGCTGGGACTTCTACTGTCACCGGCGACGTACGCCGCCAATATCATCTGGGTCGCTCAGGCCTATGATACGGACGGGGATGGGACCCAGGACGACCAGGCGGCGGAGGATTTCGTGAGGTCGCTCGGATACGAACTGGACGTCCAGAGGGGCAACTGGACGACCCTGGACGCGGCGAAGATCGACGCGCTCAATGCGGCCGACCTGATTGTCATCAGCCGGTCGACCAACAGCGGCGACTACGCCACCGACGCGACGGAGGTCAGCCAGTGGAACGGCGTCACGACGCCGATCATCCTGATGACGGCCTATATCGCACGAAGCAGCCGCTGGCTGTGGGTCAACTCCACCACGATCAACAACCTCGTCGAGCCGACGATGGACGTGCTCGTGCCCGAGCATCCCATCTTCACCGGTGTGGACCTCGGCGCCAGCAACCAGGTCACGCTGGTCGAAGGCACCACCGGGACGGGCCAGACGTCGTTCATCGGCAGCACCGATGTGGGCAGCGGCACGGTTCTCGTCTCGACGGGCGCCAACACGTGTATCGGCGAATGGCCCGCGGGCGAGCCGTATTACAGCGGCGCCGGCACCCCGGCCAGCAATCGCATGCTCTTCTGTGCGGGCACCCAGGAATCCGGGGCGACTCCGCAGGGCGCGTTCAATCTGACCGATGTCGGCAAGGCGGTCTTCGCCAATGCTATTCTCTACATGATGGGCGAGGATATCGAGCCCGGGCGCGCTTCGAATCCGAATCCGGAAGACGGCGCCACCGACGTGCCGCGTGATGTGGCGCTCGGCTGGAAGGCCGGCGAAAACGTCGCGACCCAGGATGTCTACTTCGGCACCTCGCTGGACGACGTTACCGCGGCCACCCGCGCCAACCCGATGGGGCTGCTGGTTAGCCAGGGGCAGGCCGGTGCCAGCTACGATCCAGCGGATCTGCTGGATTTCAGTCAGACCTACTACTGGCGTGTCGATGGGTTCGAAGCTGGCGGCACCATGTACACCGGCAACGTTTGGAGCTTCACCACCGAGCCGATCGCCTATCCGATCGAGAACATCACGGTGACCACGACCGGTACTTCCGAAGAGGGCAGTGGCCCGGAGAAGGTCGTCGATGGGTCGGGTCTCAACGAGGCCGATCAGCACTCCACCGAGGCGACCGATATGTGGCTGGTCACCCCGGGTGAGGAGCCGCTGTCGGTTCAGTTCGAGTTCGATAAGGTGTTCAAGCTCTACGAGCTGCACGTGTGGAACTACAACGTGATGTTCGAGCCGGTGCTCGGCTTCGGCGTCAAAGATGTGACGATCGAGTACTCCAGCGACGGTGTCGAGTGGATGGTTCTCGAGGACGTCGAGTTCGCCCGGGCGACCGCGAAGGGCGACTATGTTGCCAACACGGTGATCGACCTGGCCGGTGTGGCCGCCAAGTACGTCCGGTTCGCGATCAACAGCAGCTACGGCGGGCTGGGCCAGTATGGTCTCAGTGAGGTTCGCTTTACCTATACGCCCGTGCAGGCGCGCGAACCGGAGCCGGCCGACGGAGCGACGAGTGTCGATCCGGACGCGACGCTGAGCTGGCGCGCCGGTCGTGGTGCTGTTTCGCACGATGTGTACTTCGGGACGGATACGAACGATCTGGCTCTGGCCGGCAATGTGGCGGAGGCGTCGTTCTCGCCCGATGCGCTGGACTTCGGCACGACGTACTACTGGAGAGTGGACGAAGTCGGCGACGAACTCTGGGCCGGCGAGCTGTGGAGTTTCTCGACGCAGGAATTCAAGCTGATCGACGGCTTCGAAGACTACACCGACGATATCGAGGCCGGTGAGGCCATCTTCGACACCTGGTTCGATGGCTGGGTCAACGACACCGGTTCGACGGTCGGCTACTTCAACGCCCCGTTTGCGGAGAAGACGATCGTCAACAGCGGTTCGCAGTCGATGCCGCTCCAATACGACAACAGCGAAGCGCCATACTCCGAGGCGCAGCGGACCTTCGAGTCGGCTCAGGATTGGACGGTCAACGGCGCCGACACCTTGCGGCTGTTCGTTTCGGGACAGGCTCCCGCCTTCCTCGAAACCGCCGATGGCACCATTCTCATGAACGGCATCGGCACCGACATCTGGAACAATGCGGACGAGTTCCGTTACGCGTACATGACGCTCAACGGCAACGGTTCGATGACCGCCCGCGTGGACTATCTGGACGGTACGCCCAACACGTGGGCGAAGGCCGGCATCATGATCCGTCAGGATGCCGAGGCGGGCGCCGCCAACACGTTCATCGGCATGACCGGTGGCGATGGCGGTGGTGCCACGTTCCAGCAGCGCGTGGACGCCGACGGGGCGACCGTCTCGCAGCACACCTATGAGGGCAACCCGTTCCGTCCGCCGTATTGGATCAAGATCGAGCGGACCGGCAGCACTTTCATGGCGTTCATCTCTCCGGACGGCGAGACCTGGCAGCAGGCGGGCGACACCGCGACGGTGGCGATGAGCGACCCGGTTCTGATCGGTCTGGCGGTGACCAGCCACAACGCCGATCAGGCAACGAGCGCCGAGTTCTCCAACATCAGCTTCACCGGCAACGTGACCGGCAGTTGGCAGGTGGCCGGGGTTGGTGCCGAGCAGCCGGAAGGCAATGCGGTGTCGCCGCTCTACGTGGCGCTGGAAGATACGGCCGGCAAGGTCGCGGTCGTGACGCATCCCGATGAGAACATCATCGGAAAATCTGGCTGGAACGAGTGGCAGATCCCGCTGAACGAGTTCGCAGGCATCAACCTCGCGAGGATCGAGACGATGTACATTGGCGTCGGAGACCGCAACAATCCGACCGCCGGAGGCACCGGCATCGTCTTCATCGACGACATTGCGTTCGGCAAGCCGGTCGCTGAGTAAGAGGGGTCTGCTGTCAGCCACTGACGGCGGATCGTAGATTTCCCGGCGGGGCTCACATCCTGGCGATGCGAGCCCCGCTTTCTTTTTGTCCACTGTGAGCGGCCTCAATCGCCGGCCCTGCGATCAAGCCGGGTGGCCAGGCCCGGCAGGGTGGGGCGAACTGCCACTTCCTCAGGCTCGTATGTGGCTTTCGTTCCATGTGCGTGATCCGAGGCGGCTGAGCACGGTTGACAACGACGCGCAAGGACACTATAGGATAGTGCCAATTCCGACGTCGGCGTAGGGAATGGTGTGTTATGACCGGAGCAGGCTGGTGTCGGCAGGCAATGAAAGCTACCGAAGGAGATGTCATGGGCAAGCTGAATACCGTTGCGATGTTGTCCCCGGTGATCGTGTTCTGTCTGTCGGAAGCGGCTTCCGGCCAGATGCGGGAACGATCGGAGATCCCTCCGGCCCACACGTGGCGTCTAGAGGACCTCTATCCCTCGGATGAGGCGTGGGCGCAGGCGAAAGATACGCTCGCGGGTCGACTGGACGAGATTGTGAAGTTCCAGGGGCAACTGGACGACGCTGAGACGCTGCTGGCCTGCCTGAAACTGGACAGCGACATCTCCAAGGCGTTCGGGCGCCTGTACAGCTATGCCTCGATGAAGTCGGACCAGGACACGCGGGTCTCGAAGTACCTGGCGATGCGGCAGTCGGTCGAGCAGATCATGACCGAGTACGGCAGCAAGTCCGCGTATATCGAGCCGGAGATTCTCAAGCTGGATCGTGCGACCATCGAGCAGTTCATCGACGCCCAGCCCGGCCTGAAGGACTACCGGATGTACCTGATGGACATCCTCCGACGCAAAGCCCACAAGCTCAGCGCCGAGGAGGAGAAGATCCTCGCCCAGGCGGCTCTTCTGGCGGAAGGGCCCGGCTCGATCTATTCGGTCTTCAGCAACGCGGAGATGCCGTATCCGGAGATCACGCTCAGCGACGGGACGAAGGTGACGCTCAACAAGGCGGGATATGCCCGCCATCGCAGTTCCACCGTCCGCGAGGACCGAGAGGCGGTCTTCCAGGCATTCTGGAGCGCGTTCAACACCTTCAAACAGACGTTCGGCGTCGGTCTGTACTCTCACCTGCAAACGCACGTGTTCACGATGCGGACGAGGAACTACGATTCCTGCCTCCAGCAGGCGCTGGATCGCAACAGCATTCCCGTCGAGGTCTATCACAGTCTCATCGAGAATGTCCGCGCGAACCTCGACACATTCCACCGCTACCTGAAGCTCAAACAGCGGATGCTGGGCGTCGAGACGCTGAAATACTCCGATCTCTACGCTCCGGTCGTCAAGGACGTGGACCTGGAGTACACGTTCGAAGAGGCCAAGGCCCTGTACCTCGACGCGGTCAAGCCGCTCGGACCCGAGTATGCCAAGGTCGTCGAGAAGGCGCTGAACGAGCAATGGATCGACGTGTATCCGACGCCGGGCAAGCGTTCCGGCGCCTATTCCAGCGGCAACGCCTACGACGTTCATCCCTATATCCTGCTCAACTACAACGGCCAATATGACGACGTCAGCACCCTGGCGCACGAGATGGGCCACACGATGCACAGCTACTACAGCAACACGACGCAGCCCTACCCGCTGGCGGACTATTCGATCTTCGTCGCGGAGGTCGCGTCGACGTTTAACGAGGCCCTCCTGATCCACAAGATGCTCAACGAGATCAAGGAAGACGACGTGCGCCTTTCGCTGCTGATGAACTACCTCGACGGGATCAAGGGGACCGTGTTTCGTCAGACGCAGTTTGCGGAGTTCGAATTGCGGATGCACGAGAGGGCGGAGCGGCGCGAGCCGGTGACGGGCGATTCGCTCACCGAACTGTACGGGAGCATCCTGAAGGACTACTACGGCCACGATAAGGGCGTCTGTCACATCGACGACCTGTACACCGTGGAGTGGGCCTATATCCCGCACTTCTACTACAACTTCTACGTGTATCAGTATTCGACGTCGTTCACCGCCGCGACCGCGTTGGCGGAGGAGGTCTTCAGCGGCGAGGAGGGGGCGGTTCAGCGGTATCTCGACTTCATCTCGGCCGGTGGCTCGGACTACCCGGTCGAGATCCTGAAGGAGGCCGGCATCGACATGACGACGTCCGGGCCCTTCGAGAAAACCATGGCCACCATGAACCGGACGATGGACGAGATCGAGGCCATCCTGGCTCGCCAGGGCAAATAGGGGCGAGCCAGCCTCCACCGGGAGGCGGGCCGGATCACTGGCATGAAGAAGATCACCAGGAAAGTCGTTGGAGTGGTGCTGATCCTGGTCGGATTCCTCTCGCTGGTTACGCCCGCAACCCCTGGGGCGTGGCTGATCCTGATCGGCCTCGAATTCCTGGGCCTCAGGTTGCTGCTGCACGACAAGCTCGTCGCCTGGGCGGAGGCCCGCCCGGACACCCGTCTGGAGCGGGTCATCCGGGCCCTCTTGCGAGCGGAAGACCGTTTGCTCCGCCGCTGGAAGCGGCGCAAATCGAAAAAGGAGACATAGGGGCTCGTCCCGGCGGTGTCGCTGCGAAGGAGTTTGGCCTTGATTTTGTGCGCCACAAACAGCATATAGGAAGGCACAGCCGCGGGCTGTTCGGGATGATTCCGACAGGTGCGTAGGTACACTGCCGATGGGGCCTCTCGACGAGGCAGCCTGAGGCGAAGGTGCCGGAATGGATTGGGGACGAATTAGTGAGGGCAGAATGATGGGGCGAATGGCAGGCAGGATCGGGATCGGGGCATTGGCAGGGATGATGCTGGTGGGGCTGTTCGGTTGCCAGGGCGGGAACGGTTTGGGCTCGAACGGCAAGAAGACCTTCCTGTGGAACGGGGAAGACTTCTCGGGTTGGGAGCGGGTCCTCGCCGATCCGATGGTCGATCCCAACGATGTCTGGTGGGTCCGGGAGGGCGCGATCTACTGCACCGGACAGCCGACGGGGTATCTGCGTACGAAAAACCGGCACGACGACTACCACCTGCACGTCGAGTGGCGGTGGCCCGAAACGCCGAGCAACAGCGGGGTGCTGCTGCACATGAACGGTCCCGACAAGATCTGGCCCGAGTGCATCGAATGCCAGCTCAAGGCGGGCAGCGCCGGGGATTTCGTGCTGATGAACGGCACCGGGCTGACCGTCAACGGGACCGAGTACCAGGACATCTCGAAGCAGTTCGTGGTCATTCCGAAGCAGGCCGCGACCAGCGAAAAGCCCGCGGGGCAGTGGAACAGCTACGACATCCACTGCAAAGGCAGCTCTATGCGGGTCTACGTCAACGGTGTTCTCCAGAATGAGGGTACGAAGGCCTCCCCGAGCACGGGGTATATCGGCCTTCAGAGCGAAGGCGGCCCGATCGAGTTCCGGAACATCTACTTGCTGCCGGTCAACTGAGTCCGTCGGGGCGTCCATGGACACGGAGTGAATATGCAGCCGATCCCCCGCCTTGGCGGGGGATCGGCTGCTTCTGGTGCGCCTGGCGTGCTCTGGAAGCTGGATCGTGTTCTGGTCTGGACCGCGGCACTCCACCGGTGGATGAGCCGGAATGTCCCAATATGCCCTTGCGAGTCACCGGGGAATCTGGTATAAAGGGATACAGGCTGCTAGGTCCGTCATCGGTAGCATGCAGCCTTATGGACTGTGGGATTCTGTTTAGAACGGACCGTGAAGTGCGGTTGTGATGCTAGTCGGAATCGGAGGCCCGGGTACCATGCACTCTTCTTGGGCACATGGCTGGCGAGGGGGCAGGCAGTTCTTGCGCACTTTCGGCGTTTTCTATCCTGGATTTCTGCGGTAGGACGATCCGTCTGGATTTCGGGAAGGAGGTGCTTTCGGCCAGAGGAAGGGTCAGACTCGTTGCATCGTGTCCGCCTGGATATCGGGGTGTATCCGGGCATAGCCCAAACATCAAACCAATGGAATTGCGAGGAGACTATCATTATGAGAAGAACGCTGCTATGGATAGTGGCTGCGGTCCTGCTGGTCGGCGGGGCGGCGCAGGCACAAGAACTTTTTGATATTACCAATCCGGGTGACCCGCTCGTGGGTGTTCCCGACGACGGCAACTGGCCGGGTGCCGAAACGCCTCCCAATGCGATTGACGATGACGTTGCCGTCAAGTATCTCTGCTTCGAGACGTCTTTCGTCGATGTCGACGGCAACGTGGACACGGCCAACGGAGGCGCCGGGTTCCGCGTGACCCCGTCGGGTCCGAAGGTCGTGATCAAGGCCTTGAATCTGGCTACGGCCAATGATGCGGCCGAGCGGGATCCCGTCGCGTTCCGTCTGAGCGGCTCCGATGAGAGCATCGACGGTCCCTACACGCTGATTGCCGAGGGAACCATCGATGAGTTCGACCAGGCGACCGCCCATCCCCGACTTACCTGGCTGACGACTCCGATTGCGATCAACAATCGCAAGGCCTACACGCATTACGAGTTGTTCTTCACCGACATTCGGGATCGCGGTCCCGCCAACAGCATGCAGATCGGCGAGGTGGAGCTTCTCTCGGACGGGAGTCTGGCCGGGTCGGCGGGTGGCCCCGTTCCGGAGGATGATGAGATCGATGTGGCGCGCGACGTGGTTCTTTCCTGGACGCCCGGCGAGATGGCGGCAACCCACGACGTTTATTTCGGGACGGTTTTCGAGGACGTCAATGCCGCCAGCCGCAACGATCCGATGGGCGTGCTCGTCAGCCAGGCCCAGACCGCAGTGGGCTACGATCCGATTGGCCTGCTGGAATTTGGGCAGACGTACTATTGGCGGATCGATGAAGTCAACTCTGCTCCCGACTTCACCATCTTCAAGGGCGACGTCTGGAGTTTCACCACCGAGCTGTTTGCCTATCCGATCGAGAACGTGGTTGCCTCGACCACGGGGATTTCCGACGAAGGTTCGGGGATCGACAAGACGGTCGATGGCTCCGGACTCAACGCCGACGATCAGCATTCTACCGAGAGCGGCGATATGTGGCTGGCCAGTGCGCCGACCGAAGGGCCGTTTACGATTCAGTACGAATTCGACCGCGTGTACAAACTGCATGAACTGCTGGTCTGGAACTACAACGTTCAATTCGAACCGATCCTGGGCTTCGGCCTCAAGGACGTGACGGTGGACTATTCCACTGACGGCCAGGAGTGGGTGACCTTGGGCGATGTGCAATTCGCACAGGCGACCGCCACGAATATGTACACTGCCAATACGACCGTGCCGTTCGAGGGTATCCCGGCCAAGTATGTTCGCATCACCGTCAACAGCGGCTGGGGCATGATGGGCCAGTACGGTCTCAGCGAAGTGCGTTTCACCTATATCCCGGCGCAGGCGCGTGAACCGGAACCGGCCGATGGTGCCACCGACGTGGACGTCGAGACGTCTCTGACGTGGCGCGCCGGTCGCGAGGCGGTTTCACACGAGGTGTACTTCGGCGCCGATCCGAACGCGCTGGAACTGGTGGATGCGACGAGTGCCACCAGCTATGATCCCGCTGAGTTGCTCCTGGCGACGAGCTACTACTGGAAGGTCGACGAGGTCAACGAGGCCGACGCGGTGGCGGTATGGGAAGGCGACGTGTGGACCTTCACGACGCAGGAATATATCGTGGTGGACGATTTCGAGAACTACACGGATGACATCGAGGCTGGCGAGGCCATCTTTGACAGTTGGCTCGATGGCTGGGTGAACGATACCGGTTCAACCGTCGGCTACTTCGATGCGCCGTTCGCGGAGACGAATATCGTTCATAGCGGCCGACAGGCCATGCCGCTGTTCTATGACAATACGGAAGCCTCCGTCGCCGAAGCCGAATACGAGGTGTCCGGTGACTGGACGGCGCATGGCATCGAGAGTCTCTCGCTCTACTTCTACGGTGCTCCCGACAACACCGGCAGCCTGTATGTGAAGATCAACGATACCAAGGTCGATTATGACGGTGATCCGGCTGACATCAGCCGTCCGGCCTGGCAGGTTTGGAACATCGATCTGTCGACGGTCGCGACGAACTTGAGCGCTGTCAGCGAACTGACGATCGGCATCGAGGGAGCCGGGACTTCGGGGGTCATCTATGTCGATGATGTTCGTCTGTACCCCGAGGCGCCGCAGTTCATCGCGCCGGTCGAACCGGACACCACAGGATTGGTGGCCCACTATACGTTTGACGGCAACGCCAACGACAGTTCCGGAAACGGCAACAATGGCACGCTCAACGGCGGACCGACCTATGTGAACGGCGTCGTGGGCAGTGCGATCGATCTCGACGGGACGGATGATTACGTCTCGACGGGCAAGAACGCCTCGGCCTTGGGCATCGCTGGGAACAGCCCGAGAACCGTTACGGTCTGGGTCTACACGCGCAGCTTCGGCAACGGTGGTATCTATGATGTCGGCGCTCGCCAGAACGGTCAGGACTTCAGTCTCCGGACGCTGGACAACACCCAGAATCGATGGCGCATCCAGTACTGGGGCGGCGACATGGACTTCACGTACGATACCGCCAATCGCTGGGTCCACTTCGCTCATGTTCACGATGGCACGCACACGAAGATCTATGCGGACGGCGTGCTCATCGTGGATTGGGAGAAGACTATCGATACGGCCGACACCAACCCCTGGCAGATCGGCCTCTATGGGTGGCCGGGCAACTACTTCGACGGTTTGATCGATGAGTTGTATCTCTACAACCGGGCGCTTTCGGCCGAAGAGGTTCTCGGCGCCGCCGGCCAGACGGCTCCGAGGCACAAGCCTTTCTAGGCCCGGGGCCTGACGCTCGTAACAAGGCTGCGCCGCGATCGGCATGGCCCGCGCAGCAGGGGAGTCTAACGTGGCTCCGGAGGGTATCCTCCGGAGCCACGGTTCTTTGGCTCTGCCCTCAGCGGACCGCGCATCGGGCCATTCCGGGGCGAGTGGACGGAAATGCCAGAGGCTGCCGATTGCCGTTTCTCGGACGATCCATGGCTTTTCCCGTTTTTCCGGCAGCGATCCTGCGTTCTCTTCCAAATCAGCCGCCCATGGGCTATTTCCCTAAGGGATGCGCCTTGCACGGTGTGGGCTTGGCGTATACGGTCGATGGCGCCATACGGGACCATGGGGTGCCGGGATCGCGTCGAGGCTATGCCGATGGTTCTTCTTTGGGATCAACATGAGCGAACGCCAGCCGAATGACCGTTTGCCGGATAGGGACCGAGGACGTGAGTTCCTGCGGTTGTACCAGGCCAACGAGCGGAGGATCTTCGGGTTCATCCTCACGCTGGTCCCGCAATGGTCCGAGGCTGAGGATCTGCTCCAGGAGACCACGATAACCATGTGGTCGAAGTTTGACACGTTCGAGTCGGGCACGGACTTTGCCGCCTGGGCGTTGTGCATTGCGCGTTACCGCGTGATGAATCATCGGCGCAAGCAGCGCAACCAGCGGGTCCAATTCAGCGATGAAATCCTGGAGGCCCTCGACGAGCGGGTTCGCCGGGCGACCACGGAACTGGATACCTTGCGCGAGGTGCTGGGCGGATGCCTGCGGAAGCTGCCCGAGCGCGATCGTGACTTGATTCAACTGCGATATGAGTATGGCGCCACGACCAAGTCGGTGGCCCAGCGTGTCGGACGCAGCACCGATGCGGTCTACAAGGCTTTGAACCGCATTCACGTTCAGTTGCTTTACTGTATCCGTCGCACGCTGGCCATGGAGAGATCGGCATGACGGATGGACCGACAGAATGTCCTGAGCTACTGGACTTGCTGGGTGCGTTGCGCGAAGGAACGCTGACGGAGGAGCAGTTTGCCCGCCTGGAATGTTGCCTGGCGAGGGATCCGGCGGCCCAGCAACTCTATGTCGAGTATATGTTGCTCTCCGCGGAATTGCACCACTATCATGGAATGCGAGAAGCCGGCGATCCTTCGGAGTCGCATGCGGGGGTGTCCTCCGGTTTGCCGTTGGCCGGGTGCCTGCGGGACTTCGATGAATGTCCGGCGGTTCTCGGCGAGTTGGTGGAGCGAGATCGCGTTGCAGCGGCCAGGCAAGCGGCCGATGAGGCTCAGCGCCAGGCGGAAGCGCACCGGGAGGCGATTCGAAAGGCGGCGGACGAGGCCTTTGAGCGCTTCCAGGAGCAGGAGCGTTTGCGACGCGAAGAACTGGCGTACCGGGAATACCTGGCGCGAAGGCGCCAGATGGCAGTAAGTGCGCTGGCGCTCGCGGTCCTGCTGACCAGCGCTGTGCTGGTTTGGATTTCGAGACGGCCGGTTCGCACGCCGTCGGGGCCGGTGCCGGTGGCCGCCGCACCGGTGATTCCGCCGGTGGTGGCCAGAATCACGCGATCCAGCAACGCCCAATGGGCTCAGGGAGATCTCTCGACGGCCCGAGGTACGGCGCTGCGGGCTTCGTCCCTGTTCCTGACGCAAGGACTCGTCGAGATGGCCTTCGAAGCGGGTTCGCTGGTGCTTCTTCAGGCGCCGGCCCTCGTGCAACTGGAGAGCGACGAGCAGGTTTTCCTCCGTTCAGGGGCGGTCTCCGTGGCGATCGGGGAAGAGTCCGCCGGCTTCATCGTGCGCACCCCGACCGGGACGGTGGTGGACTATGGAACCGAATTCGGCGTGCTGGTCAGCGACGATGGAGCGACCGAGGCGCTGGTGTACAAAGGCAGAGTCGGCGTCCGCAGCGGTTCCGACCCGGTCCGCGCGGTGGCGTCGACCATCCTGGTGGAGGGGCAGGCGGGAGCGGTGGACGTTTCGGGCAACGTGGTCGCCAAGCCCTATCAGCCGGCCCAGATCGTCCGCCAGATCCCTGAGAGTCCCGCTTTCGGCATTCCCGGCCGACGTCTCGATCTGGCCGATGTGATCGGCGGAGGCAACGGCTTCGGCACCGGGAATCCAACCTCCGCGATCAGTCCCGTCAGCGGACGGTACGTGACACCCGTGGAAAGCGACCGTGGCGGGTCGCATCACTACGTGTCGATCCCGTGGAGCCGCTACATCGACGGCGCGTTTGTGCCGAACGGGTCGGAGCCGCAGATCGTCAGTTCCGCCGGACACCGGTTCGAAGAGTGCCCGGTCACGAACAACATCTATTACACTGATATCACCAACGTAGGCGACTCGAGCATCGGCACACAGGTGCTGAGCGGGCGTGCCTATGGATCGCCCGACCAGCCATGCATTCTCATGCACGCCAACCTGGGCGTCACGTTCGACCTGGCCGAGATCGCATCGCTGAATGCGGCATCGCGGATCGACCGGTTCCGAGCCGGCTTCGGTGTTTCGGAATCGGGCACCGAGAGGCCGTGCAATGCGGATTTCTGGGTCCTGGTCGACGGGCAGGTCCGTTTCAGTCGGACCAGCGTGAGGACCAAAGGCATTGCCGGTGAGGTGGACGTGGGACTGACCGAGACGGATCGGTTCCTCACATTGATTACGACAGACGGTGGAGATGCCGATGGGGTCGTGCGAGGGACCGACAGCGACTGGTGCGTCTTCGCGGAGCCATATCTTGAGTTGGTCGCGCGGGAGAGCGGACCGCAGGGTCCATAGCAGGTACTGTTGAAGACGGGGGAATGTCACAGTCTAGGGTAAAGGAGGTATGTATGTGGCGGAAGAACTTGTGGTGGGTGTCTCTGGCGGCGGTGGTCGCCGCGTGTGCGGGTCTGGCGAGTGCGGCGGGCCCGGAGCCTTTGGTGTATTATCCATTTGACGAGTTGGGCGTCGTCATGGATGCCTCGGGCAACGGTCTCGACGGTGCTCCGAACGGTGGTCTGGAACTGGTTGCCGCCGGATATGCCGGAGCGTGCTATTCTTTCAACGGCAGCGACAGCTATGTGGAATTGGAGCGCCCGATCCAGGACAGCTTTACCTTGGCGGCCTGGATGAACACGGAGACGGCGGGCGCGGCCGGTACGCAGGCATACCAGGGCCACGGTTTGTTCTGGTCGGATGTCGGGGGTACGGCCAATGACTTTGTCGTCGCCGTGCTGGGTACGAAGCTGTCGTTCTTCAACGGCAATCCCGACAGTTCCGTCAACTCGAACGGCGACATCGTGACGGGCGAATGGGTGCACATCGCGGCGGTTCGCGACACGGAGGCCGGGACGATCAGCGTCTTCATCGACGGTGTGCTGGACAACAGCGCCACTCACACGAACACAGGCCCGCTGGATGCGCAGGAACTGCTGGCCATTGGCGCCAATACCCTCGACTCGCGGTACTACACGGGACTGATGGATGAAGTGAAGATCTACGACGTTGCCTTGACCGAGGTCCAGGTGCAGGGCGCGATGAAGCCCGGTCTCGGAGGCGGACTTGCGGTCGATCCGGTGCCTGCCAATGAAGCGATGGACGTGGCGCGGGATGCGGTGCTGGGCTGGACGGCGGGGGA
>NPIE01001129.1_pt4 | contig 26731 bp, 16 predicted proteins | sample 8637661 | NCBI WGS metagenome assembly NPIE01 (sample SAMN07420842, study PRJNA396082) | bioreactor metagenome | isolation source: sample BA12 brine-fed electro-methanogenic bioreactor BA | place: Japan: Kochi | collected 2016-12-09 | reverse complement strand
CTACCGGCTACTGACTACCGGACTGTCCACTGCCGACTGACTACTGCCGACTGTCAACTGTCAACTGCCCACTGCCAGCCATCGCTTCACATCCTGTTCAAATGTTGGGATTATTAAATCTGTTGCTTTCATGATTTTTTCACAATTCATTCGAAAATTCTGAGGCGGCGGACTTGACGGCCGGATTGCATCTGAGATCAGTTCTTTGGAAGGTCCTAAAAAACCGGCCATAAATCTTGCCTGTTCAAAGTACGTCTTTTCCGTATCTGACGATAAATGATAAACTCCGCTGTTTCCTTTAAAATATAGTGCTTCCACCGCTTCGCATATCCGTGTCCGGTGTATGAGTCCACCATTTATTGTCGATGGCCAAACACAGCTGTCTCCTTCGAAAGTTCTGACAATCCGCGCCAAAAAGTTCTGATATGTGTGATGTTTTTGAACCTCCTCGCTCCACACCGGTGATAACCGAAGAATCCAAAATTTAGGGAGATCCGCATTTCGGATAATTTCTTCACCCCGCATTTTTATTCTGCCAAAAAACGTGACAGGATTCAGGATATCTTTTTCGGTATAAGCTTTGTCCTTTCTCCCGTCGAAAACCTGATCCGACGAAGCAAACATAACCGGAATCTGAAGATTTTCTGCCACATCTGCCAGGTTGGCAGTTCCGTCAATATTTATTTTTATCGCCATGTCCTTCTCTTTTGAATCATGACCTCCCCGGTAAGCAGCCAGATGCAGGATCATATCCGGTTTTAACCGTCTTAATACCTGCGCAAGGTTGGACGGATGGTCAAATCGAATATTAAACAGATGGGACTCAAACACATAATATCCCTGACGATGAAAACAGGCCGAAAGTGCCTGACCGATAAAACCGCGGCTTCCGGTTATAAAGAAGCGTGGAATGGCCTTTTCAAAATAATTCATAGGAGAATTTGTTTTTATATAAGTTTTATATCTACGGGAAACTTCGGGGTATCTTACTTATAAAAAAGTTTTAAAAAAATAAAAGAAAGGCGTATTTTAACAAATAATTAACACAGGGATTATAAGGAAACCATGAAAATCCAACTCATTTTCAATCCTCATGCCGGCAGGGGACGGGGCATGAAAGCCTATCCTGAAATCCGGAAAAGACTTCAGGAAGCCGGGCACGATGTGATTCCCCACAGGACAATATACCGTTTTCACGCAACAGAAATTGTTAAGAGTCTGAATTTGTACGAAACAGATGTTATTCTTTCCGTTGGAGGTGACGGTACGCTGTTCGAAGTTATTAACGGCCTCATGAATAACCCGGGTAAAAAAATCCCCCCATTGGGAGTTATACCCGTGGGAACGGGAAATTCATTTGTCAAAGATTTGAAAATTTTTAATATGGATGACGGGATCAAAGCCGTAAACAGAAACATATCACGTCCGGTAGATGTTATCAGTTTTACAACTGAAAACAGTCTTTATTATTTTGTCAATAATCTGGGATTTGGGTTTGTCGCAGATGTCAGCGTTACATCTGAGCCGATGAAGAAGCGGGGATTGGGAATGACGGCCTATGCCATGGGTGTTTTAGTGGAAATAAGCCGGTTAAAATCCCATAAACTGGTATTGGAAATTGATGGAACAACCTATGAACACGATTCAAATTTTTGTTACCTGTGCAATTCAATCTGGGTTGCAGGCAATATGATGATCAGCCCTGAATCGATTGTCGATGACGGTGAAATGGAAATTATTGTTCTGAATTCCATATCACGTAAAGAACTTTTAAAAACATTCCCAAAAGTTTTTAAGGGGACACATCTTTCTCATCCCAATGTGATTGAATACCGTGGAAAACATGTAAAAGCGACAACAATCCCGGAAAAATTCTGTAATCCGGAAGGTGAGATTTTCGGTGTGACGCCGCTTGAGGCAAAGGTTTTACCATCGGCACTTCAATTTTGTTCTCTCGAATAAAGAATCATTCTGAATAATATTTTTTTTAAAAAATCCTTGCTTCTGAATATAAATGAAGCAAATTTCCTATAGGATTTTGAGAAGTAATGATTAAACGAGATCGAATTTTCAAGATGTCATTCAAGTGTAGCAGCCCTGAAAGAAAATCAAGCGACTTAAAAATAGTGCGCTTTAACGGCTTACTTTTTTTGTGGCAATATTTTGGGGAATCTGCCTGATGACAACCGGTAAAATCCGAACATCATTTCAGGCATCTTACTCAACGACAAAATATGCTTTAATTAACCCAATATTTACACGGTTTGTATACGTTTAGCATTCATTAAGCGTTGTGTTGAAAATAACATTAAAGGAGGTACGGTATGGTGAAACGGCTTTTGGTTTTGGGATTGATCCTGGCACTGATCATCCCGGTTTCTGCCATGGGACAGGGGACTGTCAGCGGCAGAGTGACAGACGATGCCACCGGCAGGGCTCTTCCCGGTGCAAACGTCTATCTGGAAAATACACCTTATGGAGCAGCCACGAACCTGGAAGGTTCATATTCCATTTATAAGGTGCCTGCAGGGAATTATATGCTGGTTACGGAATTTATCGGTTACAGAAAAGAAACCGTTCCTGTAACAGTAACTGACAATCAGACAACCGTTCAGAATTTCACATTGCAGGGTGGAGCTCTGGAACTGAGTGCTCTTGAAGTCATGGCCAGCCGGGCTACCCGGGAAACACCCGTTGCCTATACAAACGTTCAGAAGGCTGAAATGGAAATGCGTCTGGCCAGCCGGGATATTCCATTGGTTCTTAACACAACACCCAGCGTTTATGCAACACCAAGCGGTGGCGGTGCTGGTGATGCCCGGATCAGTGTCCGCGGCTTCAATCAGAGAAATGTAGCGATTATGATCAATGGTGTTCCCGTTAATGATATGGAAAACGGTTGGGTTTATTGGTCCAACTGGGATGGTGTGGCTGATGCAACATCATCAATTCAGATGCAAAGAGGACTTTCAGCTGTTAATCTGGCTGCCCCATCAATCGGCGGTACCATGAATATTATCACCGATCCCACAGCAATGAGACGAGGCGGCTTGTTCAAACAGGAAGTCGGCAGAGACGGATTTTTGAAAACTACATTGAATTACCATTCAGGACTGATTGGTGAAAAACTGGCTGTCAGCGGAACCCTTGTCCGCAAAACCGGTGATGGTATTATTGATAAAACCTGGACAGATGCCTGGGCATATTATCTGGGTCTGAGCTACGCTGCCACAAAAAACCATCGATTTGAACTCTTTGCCCTGGGTGCTCCGCAGCGCCATGGCCAGAATCGCTATATGCAGAATATAGCTGCGTATGATCATGACTATGCTAAAGAGGTTTTTGATGATGATGTTCTGAACCTTGATGCCAACAGCAGCGGAACAGCCGATGTTTTTGAAACATTTCCTGAAGCCGGCAGAACATACAATGAAAATTGGAACACCGTTTCCAGCAGTTATAAAGGGAAACAGTATTTCTATATGTATGGTGATAAAACCGTTGACCGCTATGATAAGAATTTCCTGAATGAAATCGAAAATTTTTATCACAAACCTATTGTAAACCTGAACTGGTACTGGACCATGACGGAAAAAATGAGACTATCCAGCGTCTTCTACTTTTCCGGCGGTTCAGGGGGCGGAACCGGTACGTTCAATGACATGGTGTGGACATTTACAGACAGCGACGGAAAAACCCTTCCATCCAGAATTGCAGACTGGGATGCAACTATTGCAGTGAATCAAACAGATCTGAATCGTCGCGGCAATCCCAAACCTGCCGGAGAGTCCGTGGCTTTCCTGAGAAACAGCACAAATCGTCAATGGACTGTCGGCGCTATTTCCAAACTGAATGTTGACCTGAGCGAAAAACTGAAAGTTCAGTTTGGACTGGATTGGCGTACGGCAGAAATTGAACATATGCGCGAAGTCCGGGATCTTCTCGGAGGCAACTATGCTGTGAATGGAAGCTATAATTCAAGAACCTCGACATACTCAACCTTTTATAATGAATTTGATCATGTTTATAATAATGACGGTACCCTGAATTATGATGCAACCTACGCAAATGCCAAGAACAAAAAACTGGGTGATGCCATTAATTACAGCAATATGAATACGGTTGACTGGCTGGGTGTATTTGCACAGAGTGAGTATAAAAGCGGTCCTTTCAGTATTTACGGAATGGGCGGATATTCCATGATTAAATACGGACTCACTGATTATTTTAAGAAAGCAGAAAATCACACAGCTTCTTATGTTAAATCAGGTGACGACGGTGTCTTGGTGATAGAATCCGATTGGGTTTCTGCTCTGCAGTTTAAAACCGGCGGGTTATACAAATTGACACAGTCTATGGATGCTTTTATCAACTTTGGTTATGTTGAAAAAGTGCCTATTCTTGATAATATTATTGATGATGTCAATATCGCGCTGGCACCGGACCCGGCAAATGAAAAATTCATCAGTACGGAATTAGGTCTGAATTACAGCAGTTGGTCCGGTCTTTGGGCTACGAAAGTGAATCTGTACAACACGGTATGGAAAGACAGAAATGTGATCAAAACCGTTCAGGCCGGCGCCGGTTCAAGCGGAGATACAGATCTTATCTTCCTCACCGGAATGAATCAGCTTCACAGAGGTATCGAACTTGAATTTGCATTACAACCCATTCAGAAACTCCGCTTTGATGCTGCATTCTCGTATGGACACTGGTCATACACAGATGATGCATCCGGAACATATAAAAGCCAGGACGGAACGGTTACTGCTGATTACACATACGCTGTTAAAGACCTGATGGTTGGTGATATGCCTCAAACCATCGTATCTTTTACTACATCTGTTTTCCCTGTAAAAGGGCTGGCCGTTCAGGGTGTTGTTAATTACTATGATCGTTTCTGGGCAGACTGGTCCGCCGGTGATCGTGAGATTACTGCAGGTCAGGATCCTGACAGAGCCCAGAGCTGGCAGGTACCTTCATACTGGAAAGCAGATTTGCATACCAGTTATGTTTTACCTCTCAAACTGCGCGGACTCACAATCAAAGCTTTCCTGAATGTTATCAATGTCTTTGATGCCATCTATGTTCAGGATGCTCTCGATAACAGTCCTTACAATGCCTTCATTACCCCTGATGGTACTAACGGCAAAAATCATAAAGCAGATGATGCTGAAGTTTTTCTTGGAGCACCCAGAAACTGGAATACGGGTCTCCAGATCAATTTCTGATCTTTCGAATTAAAGAACTAAAACAAAAAAACCCGCTTCGGCGGGTTTTTTGTTAGGTTAGCGATTGCCGCCCTCCGCATTTGAGAAGTCAATCCATAATCTTCAGACCGGGGTAAATGCCGTGTTAAAAGGAAAATATCTTCTGCTAGTGTAATAGCATTTTCCCTTACAGGTAAATCCTGGAATGATTTATACATTTAATTTTCCGCTATATAGAATATTCTATCGTTAATATAAACAATAATACCTACTATCTCAACCTCAATCTAAATCTCTATCTCAATAAAAATCCTTGCACCAATCTTCAGATGCCTGTAAAATTCCACGCAAATAAAACGGGCTCGGTACCCGGAAAAATGAAATTAATATGAATGGAGGTTGCATGAGTTGTCTTAATGTCACTCAGCCCCTGAGTCAAAGCGATCAGGACGACCCTGGCCCGCGAAAGCGGACACATGCGACCAATGGGATGATCTTTTTCCGGAACTGATCCGGGAGACGGTTTATCTCCGGTCGCATGGCATCAGTTCAATGTGGCCAATTTTGGAGGTAAACCATGGAAAATGTGCTTCTTACCCCGGAACTCCGGGAACTCATTACCAATAATGATACAACTGCCCTTTACGAACTTCTTGAGAACGAACATCCGGTTAAAATTGCGGAATGGCTCTCAGAATTTGAGCCGGAAGAAATCCGCCGGGCTCTTTCTGTGCTGCCCCCGCAACACCAGGCATCTGTACTGATCAATTTTGATGACGATCTTCAGGTGAATGTTGTTATGACATTGAGCCGGGGGGAAGCGTCCCGCCTTTTTACAGCCATGCCCCATGATGACAGAGCGGACCTTTTTCAGATTTTAAGCGAAGAGCAACAGGAAGAACTGCTGCCTTCCCTTGCTCATGCAGAACGGGAAGATATCCGAAAGCTTGCTTCCTATCCGGAAGGAAGTACGGGTGCCGTTATGACATCCGACTATGTAACCCTGCCGCCGGATATTACGGCCGTTAAGGCATTGGAAAAAATCAGACTTCAGGCCCCGGATAAAGAGACCATTTATTATGCCTATGTGATTGATGAAGCAAGGCGGCTAATCGGTTTTATCTCACTCAAAGATCTCATTCTGGCCAAGCCCTATTCCAAAGTAGAAGACCTGATGCAACGTGAAGTGATCTATTCAAAGGTATCCGATGATCAGGAAGAGACTGCACGGAAAATCCAAAAGTACAATCTGATCGCCATACCTGTGACTAACGGAGGTGATGCCCTGGTAGGAATCGTGACCCACGATGATGCCCTTGATATTATTACGCAGGAACATACGGAAGATATGGAAAAATTCATGGCGATCGCCGGTAGTCACGAATCGGCCGCCTATATGAAAACATCTTCCTGGGAACACTTTAAAAACCGGGGGGTCTGGGTTTTTGTCCTGGCTATACTCGGACTCGTATCCGGTATGATCGTACAGAGTTTTGAGAATATGCTGGTTCAGTTTGCCATTCTTGTCGCTTTTATGCCGATGCTTGCTGCAGCCGGCGGAAATACCGGCTCTCAGTCCGCATCATTGATTGTAAGAGCCCTTGCCCTTAATGAAGTCACACCAAAAGATATCCTGAAAATTTTGTTTAAAGAACTTCAGGTCGCCATATTATTGGGATTACTTTTAGGACTTATGGCTTTTGGCAGGGTGTATATCTTCAGCGGTAACACAAGCATCCCCGATGGATTTTCATTGAATCTTGTGGGATTTGCAATTGCTGTCGCACTGGCTTTACAGGTTCTCTCTGCAACTCTTTTTGGTGCTGTCCTTCCCCTTATTGCCGCAAAAATGAAATGGGATCCGGCTGTGGTTGCCAGTCCTGCTTTGGCCACTATTGTGGATATTACGGGACTCCTGATTTATTTTACAACCGTGACATTGATATTGGGATTGTAAACAGATTCGGAGATTTCTGAATTCTGAATTGAATGATGAATGATGAATGATGAATGATGAATTGGGTTTGATTCGATAATTATTGTACAAATTCTTTGTGAAGTATAATTGAACCCATGCATTCCATAAAATATATCTCACATGTATTAAATTTTGCCTGATTTTTTTCCTCCACTCTAACCTCTCAATTATCAAAATATATATTATTATCATTTCTGTTAATAATGTATATTTAGCATAGATGGAAAAGACATTGTTAAAAGATAAAATTTTTTCCCTCAAGGATATTGCCGAAACGCGTGGTATTGCCCGGGATTCTGCAAGCGTCTGGCTTGTTAGAGCCGTTCACCGGGGTGAGATTCTGCGGTTAAAAAAAGATTTGTACATACATGCAATGGATTGGAAATATTTATCGCTTGAAGAAATGCTTCTTCTTTCAAACCGCATTCAGATACCATCCTATATCTCTCTGTCCACGGCTATGGCTTATTATGAACGTACGAGTCAGGTATACCGGAATGTGATTGAATCCATAGCAATAAAACGAAGTGTGGCGTATTCCGTTAATAACACACAGTTCAAATACTATAAAATAAAAAAAGAATATTATACGCAATTTGAGAAAATCTCCGGACTATTTATTGCAACACCTGAAAAAGCCCTGGCAGATATCATTTATCTCTGTTCACTGGGGAAATATGCCTTTGATTTTAATGCTGTTGAATGGGGGCGGGTTGATTCCAATAAACTTGTAAGTGTTCTTGGAATCTTTCCTGTAAAAACACAAAAATGGTGGGAAAAACATGGATTCGTATCACCGTCATGAAATATTTGAAATGGAGGTTCTGAATCACCTGAATAGCGGTCGGATATTATCTGATCTGATATTCGGAGGGGGAACCATGCTGCGTTTGTGTCACGGACTTGACAGATATTCCGTGGATCTTGATTTTTATCTCCGGTATGAGCAAACAGAGAAAAGAATCGAAGAGAAATTAAAACGTCTTTTTAAAGAAAATTATGATATAACGGATCATCAAATGAAAGCAAATACACTCTTATTTGAAATCCGGTCACCCCGATATCCCTGTCGTTTGAAAATGGAGATTAATACACGGAAAAATATAACGTCAAGTGAGTCCGAAATTGCCTGGTCTCCATTCAGCGATATTCAGGTTTTAACCGAAACAGTCCCCCTGAATATTATGATGGTTATGAAATGTGAAGCCTTGTTAAATCGTCAGGAAATCCGGGATGCTTATGATTTGGAGTTTTTAATTAGGAAAGACATACCAATACTCGAAGAACTTGATATGCGCCAAAAATTAAAAAATATCATTCAAAGTTTTAAACCTTTGGATTTTAAAGTCAAACTCGGCTCTATCCTTGAAACTGAAAAACGAGACTATTATATCCGCAAAGGATTTACATTTCTTCTATCAAAACTTTAACCCGGAATGTGGCCTCCACACAGACCACATCCACCGCTTCAAGTGACAGTCCGTAATCCTCCGGCTCCGGGCTGAAACAGGCGGTGATGAGGAAGGGGAGAAGACAGAATCAAGAATTAAGAATGAAGAATTAAGAATGATGAATGATGAATTGAATGATGAATGATGAATTGAATGATGAATGATGAATTGAATGATGAATGATGAATTGACATATAACTAATAAATTGTTAAACTATTTTAGAGCATGATAAAGAGGTTTGTTATGAATAGGCAAAGAAATATCCTGATTTTAGTTGTTATGTCCGTTCTTCTATGGATATCCGTGACGCATGGAGCCGTGACCCTGGACCGGGCGGAGCATATTGTAACTGAAAATCGGGATTTTACTGTGGATTATGGTCAGTTTGACGGAAACCGGATCTGCACGTGGACCAGCAATGTGGGGGACTGGGTTTCGTATCGGGCCACATCGTATCCCGGCATGGAATGGCCGAAAGGTACCGGAATATCGAATGTGTTCCAGTCCGGACTCTTTCTGGTAAGCGGACAGACAAAGGAAAAGGATTCCCTTACATTCCGCGAGGATAACCGGACGGCGGTAGTCGGGTTCTTTTCACAGTATCAGCCCGGACAGATTCTCTATTTTGATACATTAAACCAGGTTGTGGTGCCTGTGAGTAACTATCCTCAGGAACACTGCATCTGGAAAGCGGGAGATCCGGCAGATCCGTCTTACAGGTTGTATAAAATCAACAGGCAGGACAGCCTGTCTGCTGATTACCTGAACTGGCCGGCGGAACAGGGTGCCCCGGTGGATGAATCCGGGAAACCGCTCTTTTCAGGTGATCAGATGGTATGGAGTGTCTGCAATGATATGGATACGAGCCTTCATACGTCCACTTTGGGTGGAACCCCCATGGGTGTTGAGATACAGACGACATTATACGGATTTGACCGGAGTGATATATTGGGAGATGTGCTTTTTATCCGGAGCCTTGTCATCAACAAATCGGATAACCACTATAAAGAGATGTATGCTGGTATCTGGGCGGATCCTGATATGGGTGATGCATTAGATGATCTTGCCGGTGTGGATACAAGTCAGGTTATGGGATATTGTTATAACGCATATCCCGAGGACAGAGGATATGGTTTAACACCCCCGGCAGTAGGATTTACATTTCTTCAAAGGCCTCAGGTGCAAAGCCCCGAAGACACTGCAAGCTGGTCCGGGAAACTCCGACCGGGCTGGAGAGAAGCGGATTTGTCCGGATTTATCGTTCTAAAAGGATCACCGACTCTTGACCAGGATCCTCACAATACGAAAGAGGCATATCATGTTGTCCGGGGATTGAAAAAAGGGGGAGGATCATGGATTGATCCGACGACGGGTGAACCGACCCGTTTTCATTACACCGGTGATCCGGTCACGGGAGAGGGATGGCTGAATATTACGGAAGTTCCGCCGGGAGACCGACGATTCCTGTTCAGTGCAGGTCCTTTTGAAATGGCACCCTGTGATACCCAGGAGATTGTGACGGCCATCATCGTTGCCCAGGGACACAACCATATCCGTTCCGTGGCCGCCCTGCGTTTTGCAAATGAATATGTCCAAAAGCTGTTTGATGCTCAATTTGATTTTAGCTCCTTGTCCCTTGCCGGTGATTACTACATTCCCCAGGGAGAACATGAACAGGGATTCGGGGACCTGGCTGCGGCCATCAGCGCTGTGAACGGGACGGGTTTGTCCGCTCCGGTAAGACTACTGATTGACGGGTCCTTATTGACTGATGAAATCTATCCCGTTCATCTTGAACGCCCTGATCTGACAGAATTCACATCTCTGACTATCATGCCTGTTCCGGAAACATCTCCTGAAATACTCCTCATGGGCGAGGCAGGATTTGATATTCAAAACACCTCATGGGTGACCCTTGACGGATTCGGAGGTGACAGTTCCGCCATGACTTTCAGGCTGCAGGATGAAACGGGCGCTGCGGTGATCCGTATTGTGGATGACTGCGAAAATATTACCATTCGAAACCTGAGTGTCCAATATGAATCTGCAGCATTCACATCCCGGGGAATCCTCATAGACAGAAACAGTACATCCCCTGTATCTCCTCAAAGGATCACGTTGGAAAAGAACACCATCGGGACTGAAGAAAAGACATTTACCGATGCCATTGCTATTTGGGGAAATGACCTGAGTCTGCCAGTCAGCAATGTGTGTGTAAGAGATAACCTGATCTATGCCGGAAGGCGGGGAATCACTACCTATTACATACAAGATAACGAATATACGGGCAATATGATATATGTCACCGGTCAGCATGTCAATAATGCATGGCATGGAGGGATTTATGTATGCGGTGGCGTAGGGACTATTAATGTACACGGCAATAAAATCTCCGGTCTTGCCGTAAACGGGACAGGGTATGCCGGTGGAATTTTACTCAATGCCAGTGTAAATGAAGTGAACGTCTATAACAATTTCATAGCGGCCAATCTGACGAATGCCGGTATAAATACAACAAACAATGTCTATGGCATTGTGATCAACAATCCTTCTGCCGGAAATCCGGTAAATGTCATGCATAATACCATTTACCTGCAGGAAACAGAGCTCACCGGGCGTCATGCCGGTCTGGGCTGGGAACGGGATACACAAGAGGCCACAACGGTGAATTTTGTCAACAATATCGTTGTCAATGAACAGAATCTGGAAAATTCTTATGGAATTTACTGGCCCTGGACTTCAGGACTGTATTGGAGTGACTACAACAATATTTATGTATCCGGATCCAATGCCAGTACCGGTTACTGGGGTTCTGCGGTGCAAAAAACACTCACCGACTGGCAATCTGCCACGAATAAGGATGAACACTCGGTGGCTGTCCCGGTGGAATTTGTATCCATAACGGATCTGCATATCACCGGGTCTTCGGATGGGGATGTGAACCTGGCAGGCATCCCGGTTGAGTGGATTTCGGAAGACATTGACGGAAATCCCCGGGATGCAGATCATCCCTATAAAGGTGCCCATGAAGGCGGCACCCTTGTTATCAGCCATATTGAAGAGAATTTACTGCCTGAGAGCTATAAGCTGGGTCAAAATTACCCCAATCCCTTTAATCCAGTGACAACTATTCCTCTGGCCATGCCGAAATCCGGAGAAGTACATCTGGTGCTATATGACCTTACAGGCCGGCTGGTTCAGGATATTTACAGGGGATATCTGAATGCAGGTTATCATACGTTTGCTTTTACTGTGGGGACCTTATCCAGTGGTGTGTATATTTGCCGGGTGAATGTGAATGATTTTACGGCAGCAAAGAAGATGACAATCGTTAAGTGAGCTAAATTGGATTATTGAGGATTATAGATATGATAAGAAAAAGCACAGTATCCACATTATTGATTATTAGTCTTTGTGTAATATTATTTTGTGATGATGAAAAAGCAACTAAAGAAATTGAGATATTCTTATGTACCTCTTATGACAATAGTCCTGACATAAATTATTCATTGACTAATGATTTTTATGTTGACGCTGTAAATTCAGTATGGGGTTTTTATAATTATCCTGATTCGTTTATGATTATTGATAGAAATAAAACTGGACATTTATATAACGTTCCCCATAGACCGTTAGATTATGTTATCAATAATAACATAGAATATCAAGTCGGTTGGGATCTTGGTGAGAATGAAATTAGCAATAGCATTTATGCGAATCTTAGTGCTGGAATATATAAAATCAGTTGTTCTTTAGATAATTAAAATTATCCATATATAGATAGTATTTATATCTGTCTTGATTTACGAGAATCCCGGTATCCGTGGACGGGTGAATTTTATGAATATAATGATTTCTATTTGTATTATGATAATGGAATATATTATTATAAATTGATAGGAGTGAACAATCCTTGTATTCAGATACCAAATCAAAGTACAATTACCCTTAGCGAAATCTTCAATATTACAAATGGAAATAATGATTATTCAAAATTTCAGCCAACCACACCCACTAATCTTAGTATTTATTATTATCAGAACAATCCCAAATTAGTCTGGGATTTGTCTGAGCCATCTGAAGCAGCAATATATGATGTTTATCGAAGAAAAGGAATCAACGGTACTTTTTCGTGTATAGCTTCAGGACTGTCAACAAATGAATATATAGATTATAATATTTCTTATCCAAGTTATTTAAATCCTTCCAGTTATTATTATTACAAGATTAGAGCACGGTCTGGGGATGGACTGTTATCTTCACCTGATTATTCAAATACAGTAAGTATAAAAGGATGCGAACCAATCATCATAGAAAAAGGCAGTAATGAAACATCTGAAGATTGTATGTCAAATACTCCTTAATCACTTCATATAAAATCAATTTATCCCAACCCCTTTAATCCCGTGACGCATATTACATTCGGACTCCCGGCAGAATCCGGCGTAATTCTCACTGTTTACACGGTAACCGGAAATTTTGTGACTAACCTGGTTCATAATCGGTTTTCTTCCGGTTGCCATACAGTGACCTGGGACGGTTCCGAATACAGCTCAGGAATCTATCTTGTCAGACTTGTCGCCGGTGATGTAGTAAAGACACAAAAGATGGTGTTGATGAAATAAGTTGGCAGTCGACAGTCGGCAGTCAACAGTCGTCAGTGGACAGTAGCCGGTCCAGTAGCCGGTAGCCGGTAGCCGGTAGTCAGTAGAAAGCAGTGGACAGTCATCAGTGGACGGTCGTCAGTGGACAGTTGACAGTGGGCAGTCGTCAGAAGGAAGTCCAGCAATCAACTTTTCGACTTTCGACTTTCGACTGTCCACTGCGAGCGCAGCGAGCCTCAACCTCTCAACCTTTCAACGTTTGAACCCTTGAACCCATGAACCCATGAGCCTCTCAACCAATCGCATCAATCGCTTTTATTTCGTTACTCGTTCCTCGGAAACCGATACTAAGGCGGGATTTTATACCTCTGCCTTCTTTTACCCGGCTTTTCCGTTGATTTCAAACCCTTCTGTGAATAAATTTTAATAAACAAAATAAGCAACGGCGGTGCATGATGAAAAAAGTAATTATCCCTGTTCTGGTCCTCATGTTTTCAATCTCTTTACTTTTTGCAAGGGGAAGCGACTGGAAATACAGACCGGAAATGACCATTCATTTTCACGATATGGACAGTCTGGCAAATCCCTTTCTCTGCACGACAGACAGTTCGGGAAATGTTTGGCTCCTGTCCTCCACCTCTACGTCTCTGAACGCTCACAATGCTCTTTATTTTGCTGCGCCGGGGGATACTGTTTTTACTCTTTTTGAAGATTATTCATCCATTTCTGATGTTCACTCCACCCGTGGACTGGCAGCATGGCATGATGATATCTTTGTAGCGTTCAGGTCCACAACAACGGACATTTCTTTTGTATACCGTTATTCCGAAGGCAATCCTGCCGAAAAGACGGAATATAAAGGCATCGCTGGATACGGCACTTATATTTACGGTATTGATTTTACGGATGACGGGTATATGTACGGCGGCATTATTTATCAGGGACCTCGGATCAGACTCTGGGATTATTCCGGCGCAACAGATCCGGTGGGCAAATATGTTGCACCCGAAACAACCGAACGGGATCCGGGAGGGACGACGGGAACCGGAGAAGATGCCATCCGGGATGTTGCTGTTGTCAAACATGGTGACTATTCCAATTCCGGTACACCTGTATATACATCCCGAAACAGTCTGCCCGGCGGGAATCAGGGCGGTGTAACTGTTTGGACCGGCGGTGTCCAGACAGATCCCTCCGGATACACGGCACAAGCCCTGGAAGATGCTGACAGCTTTCTTCGGTGGACAAATTATGTCCCCAACGGACTTTATGTGGGTTCCGACGGGATTTTGTGGGCTGTGGGAACCGACAGCACCCGCCGCTGGGTAAAAGGATTTGAGGTCGACGGAAGCTGGGCAACCCAGGTTGACGAACTCCCAAGCGCTACAAGCGGGGATATTCCCGATGCCGCCGGTGCTCCCCTTAATGTCCCGGAAGATGTGGCTTTCAGTCCGGACGGAAAAACTGCCTATGTTATCGATCTCGCCCATAAATGCTGCTATGTTTTCACGTACGGTGAGATCAGCAGCATTGATGATCAAACGATGAAAGCCGGAAATTTTGAACTGCGGCCTGCCTATCCCAATCCTTTCAATGCATCAACACAACTCTCATTTACACTTCCTGAAAAAGCGTCGGTTGAACTCACGCTCTATAGCTTAAATGGGAAACCGGTACAAACGATTACTGCCGGTTTGTTCGTTGCCGGAACACATTGGGTAGATTTTACCGCACCGGCTCATCTTTCATCCGGCGTATACCTTGTTCATATGAAATCCAGCCTGGGACAACAGGTTCAGAAAATCGCTTTACTGAAATAACGAAACGGAGCCCGGCTTGAAAACCTTAAAAATCACGGCAGGGTTTCTGCTCCTGCTGTCTATCATAAACCATGCTTATTCTTTAGAATCCCACCCAGAAATGCGCGGCATCTGGCTCAGCCGGTCTGTGATGACTTCCGGGCTGTCTGCCATGCGGACAGAACTGGAAAAAATTAAAAATGCCGGATATAATGCGGTTTTTGTGAATAACTGGTATCAGGGCGGCATGATCTATGAAAGCGATGTGTTGGAAAGTTACGGCGGTTCCCGCCAGCTTTCAGAATATCTTGGCCGGGATCCCATGGCGGAAATAATTGAGGAAGGTCATCGTCTGGGATTGGAAGTCCATGCCTGGTTTGAATACGGGTTATGGGGCTGGCTGTCCTATGATTCAACGAATTACGGTCCAATTCTCTCAACCCGGAAAGATTGGCTGATGAAAGACCGAACCGGTCATTATTTTAATATTATGTCAGGTGTGATATATCAGTTTTGGATGGATCCGGCCCACCCGGAGGTTGTTCAATTTATGTCTGAAATTTATGCCGAATGTGCCCGAAAATATCCCGATCTTGACGGAATCCAAACGGACCGGATTCGTTATCCCAATCCGAATTTTTCCTTTTCTGATATCAGCAGGACACGGTATCAATCCGATACAGGCGGTTCAGATCCTGTAACCCTTTCTGAGAATGATCCGGAATGGGAACAGTTTCTGAACTGGAGGAAAGAACAGACAACGTTCGTTGCAGGAGCAATCTACCGGGCCGTGAAAGAGGAAAATCCCGCCTGTCTGGTATCTGCCGCGGTGGCACCGCCCTACATGCTGTCCGGCAGTGACAATAAACTTCAGGACTGGCCCGAATGGGCTCGGCAGGGATATACAGACCTTCTGTGTCCCATGCTGTATGGGCTTCATACACAAATCAATTACTGGCTGGATCGCTGTTTGACAGAATTTAATTCTCCCCTTCGCTTTGCACCGGGCGTTGATCTCAGTTCAGCTTCATTATCAACATTGACCAATACTGTCAATGCCATGAGAAACAAGGGATTCGCCGGCAGTGTAACATGGTATTACGGAGATTTGACACCCGATCACCAAAATCATTTTAAATCAGAAATTTATCCTCAATATGCCTCCACTTTCCATACATCCCCTACAATAGACAATAAAGACATCGCATATGTTAATTTTACAAATATGACTGAACTTTCCGGCGGATATAAAGGTTCATATCACCATGGTTCATCGGTTTCCGCTTTTTCATGGCATATTCCTCTATATGTCAGCGGGGATTATCGTATTCAGGTTTACATTCCGTCTGAATGGAGCGGAGCCGATTCTCTCTATTATCAGATTATGTATCAGGATTCCGTGATTGACTGTTCCATCCCGCGATTTCCGGGGTGGAACACCCTGCTGAGAAAATCAATCCCATACACCGCTGAGTCCGTGACCATTGCACTTACAGGAAGTAATACGAGTGAAATTGCAGCAGATGCAGCACGGCTTTCAATTAAAGAACCCTTGAAAATTCTGGATGCCTATACACCGGACGAGAATACTTTAAATCTTCTTTTTAATAATAAACTGGACACGGGAAAACCTATCTATAGCGGACATTTTACAATGTCCGGAGGCGTTCATATTACAGATGTTCAGGTTGATAACCAAAAACCAACAATCCTTACCCTTTACTGTTCACCCCTATCACCCGGGGTTGAGTATCTTTTGAAAGCCGGCAATCTCCCGGAAGAAGACGGAACCCTGAGTGATTCGGTCTTGTTTACATTTACTTATTCTGCCGGACAGGATACGATCATTGATAATGATGATACATTTTTTACGGTTCAGTCCGGAACCTGGACTCCTGAATTTTCTGCAGACGGGTTTACCGGTTCAGGCTATCTTACCGCCCCGTCCGGGGACGGGACATCCAGGGTTTTTTGGCGATATGCTCCTCCCGTGAGCGGATGGTACCGGATCAGTGCCCTTTTCCCGGCCGGACCGGATTTTGTGTCCGATGCCATGTATATCCTTAAAGAAGGAACGGCCTATGATACCCTCTCCATCGATCAGAGCCGGACAGGAATAAACATGGCTGTTCTTGGTGTGCAATGGCTGGATGCCGGGACTTATGCCGTCGTAAAGCTGCATAACGATTGCCCCCTGAGCCCTGAAAAAAAAGTTGCTGCTGATGCGGTTCGTATTTCCCGGATTTTTCCTTCAACCATACAGGAAGAACCCGAAGAAACCTTATATCCTTCACTATTTTTCCTTACAGATAATTATCCGAATCCCTTTAACAGCCAGACCCGTTTTAACTTTTTCCTTCAGGAAGCGGGTGAAGTTTCAGTAACCATTTACAACGTGAAAGGACAATTGATACGTCATGCCAGCCATTCGCATCAGGCCGGCAATCATACATTTGAGCTGGATATGTCATCTGAAGTATCCGGTTTGTACCTTTACCATTTTTATGCCCACGGAATACACTGCACGGGAAAAATGTTGTATATTAAATAACTGAAAAATGAAGTATTTCCACCTAAATAGACTGTCTCTTCTTATATGGCTGATCCTGTATGCCGGGATAATGCATGCCCAGACAACCGGTAAAATTGCCGGCAGGGTTTTCGATGCAAATACCGGCAACGGCCTGATGGGAGCCAATATCGTTATAACCGGGCATGAGTTGGGGGCTGCTACCGATGCAGACGGAAATTTTACAATTCTCCGGGTCTATCCGGGCGTGTATGAACTGAAAGTCACATATATCGGATATGCCACATCAACAATCAGAGAAGTTCGAACCTTTGTGGACCGTACTACATTTCTGGAAATATCCATGACCGTGGAAGGCGTTGCCCTTGATGAGGTCGTGGTAACGGCAGAAAAACCCGTCATTGTCCGAGATAAAACCTTCAGCTCTTCCAGTGTGGATTACGAAGAGATTCAAAATATGCCCTCGGAAGGTGTTCGGGATATTATGGATCTGAACACCAGCTTCCAGCGCAATCCGAACGGAACGTATTCACTCCGCGGGGGCGGCAGTTTCGACATAAATTTCATGATTGACGGCGTGACTCAGGATAACTCCAATACGGGAGTTCCGGGAACAAATTATATGGGTGAACGGGCCAATACATCCTGGAAATATGATTTTAATCCTTTAGGCATCAAACAGATGGAACTGATTTCCGGCGGTTTCAGTGCTGAGTATGGGAATGCCCAGTCCGGTGTTGTAAAAATTGTCACAAAAGAGGGAACATCCACGTTTCAGGGAGAAGCCCGGATTGAATACAGTCCTCCGGGGAAATATCATTTCGGGGATTACCTCTACAGCAAAGACCATTTTGAATGGCAAAAATGGGGAAATCTGGATGCCTGGTTTCAGGCAGAATATTTTAAACTCCCGACGTCTCAGATCATCGGTTCACCTTACAGCCTGAATGGTATCCCCTATAACCTTTATACATTCAATGAATCCACGGGTGAATATGATCCGTATAGCATTTATATTAAGGACTCCCTTGCTGCGGATTATTATAACCAGTGGATATCCAATAAAACGCCGGAAGGAAAATCCATGGATGCAGTCGATGGTTACACCTGGGTTGAACTCTATGATACAACGGATGCAGGGGTTGTTACCGTTTATCGCAAGGACTGGAATATCACATCCCAGAAGAACACGGAAAACAGATTGGGCATTTACGATTACCGGGAACTGGCTTATAAACGTTATCTTTTCGGATTTGGCGGTCCTTTGGGAAAATTGCCGGGATGGACATTTTTCCTGTCAGGAGAAAAACGTGAAAAACCCAACCGCCTGCCTACCAATGAACGATATAACCTCTATGACAATATCAATCTGACAACCATCAGTAAACTGGGATCAAAACTCACACTTCGTTCCATGTTTCAGTATCAGCACAACCGAAGCGGAATTTTTTCAGGTTCCGACGATGTGCGCTGGGCTTCTCCCGTCGGCAGCCTCTCTTTTCATAGCGGACAGCATAAATATTTGCTGATAACCGTTCCGCCCAAAGATGAATTCGCCTGGATTCAATCTTTTAACTTTACGTATCTTTTCAATCCTCAGGCCTTTTTTGACCTGACACTCTCCCACACCTATGAACGGTATGAAGTCAACACAACACCGTTGTCAACAAAATGGCTGGTTCCCCAGGGAGCCTGGGATGAAGGATATACACGCCTGGTCTGGGACCCGTCTGCAACGTCCTACAACCAGGATGTGCGAACGCATATCTGGGCTGTTCGAGGAGATTATACCAACCAGATCACACATAATCATCAGTTGAAGACGGGTTTTCAATCCACCATAAGAAATATGCATTACAGTTCTGTTTCCAGTGCCTATGCCAATGCATTTGTTTATACAACCGGTTTTGCTGAATTCTATGAAGCTGATCCTGTAACCATTGCCGCTTATGTGCAGGACCGCATGGAATATAAAGGCATGATTGCGAATCTTGGGCTTCGCGCCGATGCCTATAACAACAACATTGATGTCCCCGCCGATATTTGGAACCCCCTTTATATGGGAACGGGGGCCAATGCTGTCGGTAATCCGGAAACGGTGAAATCAACATGGCATTTTGCTTATTCTCCAAGAGCCGGGCTCTCTTTTCCCATTGGTGAAGTAACAGCTTTTCGCCTTCAGTATGGGCATTTTTATGCCGTTCCCAATTATCGGCATACACTTTCGCGGTCTACGTATCAGGGCTGGATCATGTACGGCAATGCAGACCTTGGTTTTTTAAAAACAGTCAGTTATGAATTCGGTATACAGCACAGTCTGTGGGGAACTCACAAGCTGGATGTGGTGGCTTATTACAAGGATATGACCCGTCAAACTACCAATATACGGCGCCATTTCGCATCGGGAAGCGTAGGGCGCAGTGCAACCGACCCATACGCCGCTACCTATGTAAATACAGGATTCGGCACGTCCAAGGGACTCGAAGTAGAATTGGAAAAACATTCTGCCGGACCTCTGAAATATCGGTTCAAATATACCCTTTCCAGAACATCCGGAGGCGTTTACGGTCCTTCCGAGATATGGGCTGAAGATGATCCCAACCGTCCCTACAGCGACAGGAAATATATCCAAAGGGCCAATGACAATATTACATCCCTTGACAAAACCCATGCATTCAGTGCAGTCTTCAGTTATGGAATGGGTTATAAAGAAGGATTTAACATCGTCGGATTTTATCCCCTGCAGTACTTTTCTACATCCCTGACGTATTCCGTACGGAGCGGTGTTCCTTATACGCTGGTTGAAACATATGAGGAAATCTGGAATTTATCCAACAACAGGCGTTATCCCATTGAATATGAAACAAATCTCTCCTTTTCAAAAGTATTCAGATTGTTTGGATACCGTACAACCCTGTCCTGCAGAATCCAGAATCTTTTCAATAATAAATGGCTCACTCCTTTTGATCCATTGGTGGAAACAGACGATCTTTTGCGATGGGTGGATACGGGAAAAACAGCAGAAGATGATCCCTATAAATATTTCAGGGTTTACAGAAATACGCCGCGACAGGTTTTCTTTACATTTGGGGTGGCGTTTTGAAAAAAATTCCCCCAGAGTGCTCAGAGTAGCAGAGGGATTGGATGATTGATTCGATTGAGTAACGAGGTTCGAGTATGAAGAGGAGTGGGAGAAGATCGATTTCAAACTGTTCCCAAGGTGATTGAACACGGGGAAATCCTGACAGGCCCCAATATGATAAAACAAATGATGAAAAAACAACAACATACAGCCCGAATCAAACACTTAATAAAAGGTGTCCTGACTCTTTTTTTTCTACATAACATCCTCCTTTTCCTCATTCTTAATCTTAATCTCAGCCTCAACCTCAGTCTCAACGCACAGGAAAAAATTCTGTTTCTAAAACATGGCCGTTTATGGGAAACAATCAATCTGGCGAAAACCGGCCCAATGTTTGCCAATTGGAACCGGTCCGGCTACGGGATGGATTATCCCGGTTTTGATACAGAGTGGATAGCCGGACATGTAGGTGAAGGACCGTCGCATCATGTCGGCGGCGGATTCTGGATCGGCGCCCTCGACAGCAATGGCGTGGTAATGGGGCGTGAAGATTTTGCCCTCTATGCAGGATCTGTAGGATTTGAATCCACGGCAAAATATATTGCAACGAAACATGAGTTTGTCTATAACGATCGGGAAAATTATTACAACGCGCTTAAAATCGGAACCGGGGAAGTCATGATTGAAACGGAATATGAGTGGAATCCCAATTATCTGTTCCCGTATGAGCGAAAGACTTACCTTCCGATCCGGGTGAACCGTAAAGTGCACCAATGGCCAACACATGAGAAGGATCAGGATTATATCATTTTTGATTATACTGTGACCAATACAGGGGATTCCACCCTTTTTAAAACCCATGTTATGTTTCTCTATGCCTTTTCCATCAATGCCAGGGGATGGTCCATTCTTTTTCCCAATTACAATGCAGGTTCACGGAATACCCGCATGCTTTGGGACAGGAATCGCCGGCTTATGTACGGATATGCGACGGATTTTAAAGATGTAGCCGGAAATTTTTCATACGATTACTGGGCTGACGGCGGTCCGGAAAGAAAAGGCGAATATCTGGCTCCCGGTTATGCAGGAATCAAATTTCTTTACATTTCTCCTGATTCAACAGGAGAAGAAAACCGGATTCACAATTATAGCTGGGCAGCCTCTCATCCCACCCAGTCCAGCCATCCGTTTACAAATAAGGGAACCATGGAAGAGGATTATGCTGTATTGAAAAATCCTACGCTTGCCACAGACGCTATTACCAGTCCGGGAGATGACCGCTGGGGAAGCTCAAAGATATGGACTATGGTTTCTCTGGGTCCGTGGGATATTGAACCGGGTGATTCTATTCGCTTTACCATCGCAGAAGTGATGGGATCGGTTGATTATAACGTTGCGGTTGATCCCAATGCCGCTGCCAGCGATATTGCCCGCGGCAGACAGATCCTTCTGGAAAATGCTGATGCAGTCCAGCAAAATTTTGACAGCGGTTTTAACCTGCCCAAACCGCCTGCTGCTCCTGAACAATTCGAACTTGATTATCTGGGAGAAGATGAAATTGGCGCTGTTCTTCGGTGGAATGACAGCGGCGAAACCATTCCCGACCCGGATTACACCGGAAATGAAGCATTCGATCTGGCGGGGTACCGTGTTTACCGGTCCAATTATATGCCTATTGGTCCATGGAATATGATTACGGATATTCCCAAAGGCGATTTTACGAAATATAACAGTTTCAACGGAATTTATACCTATATCGATACAACCGTTGTCAGCGGCGAAGCTTATTATTATGCCGTAACAGCCTATGATACGGGACATACGGCATGGCCGCCTGATCCGGCGGCTTATCCCGGAGGCGTACCGCCCCTTGAAACCTCAAAATATATTAACCGTACCGTCACTCCTTTCCGGGCAGGTTATGGCGCCAGTAAGACTTTAGACAATATTCTGGTGGTTCCGAACCCCTTTATTCTTCGGTCCGGACTTACACAATCTGCCGATGCAGACAATATACAATTCAGAAATATTCCAAGTCCGTGCACGATCAGGATCTACACCATCCGGGGTGATCTGGTAAAAACGATTGAACATACCGAATCCATCGGATCTGCTGTGTGGGACCAGGTGAGTTCATACGGACAATATGTGGAAAGCGGAGTTTTTATCTACCATATTACGTCACACGCTCCGGAAAGTAACGGGCACGTTAAAATAGGAAAATTCAGTATCATCCGATGAAAGTTTGTAAAGGACATCTTTTCCTTTTGTTTCTCTTGTGGAGTGTCTCTCTTCAGGGAAGTTCTTTCAGGAAAACCGGGACCGTTGGATATACGTTTCTGGAAATTCCTGTCACATCCCGCCAGGCTGCTCTGGGCGAAGCGGCGGGAACCGTAGTCAATGATGCAGGCATTCTTTCCCTGTTTGCCAATCCGGGTGTGCTGGGGATGCAGAACGGTTATCAATTCGGCGTGGAACAATCCCGATGGATTGGAGACATCAGCCACAGTGCTGCCGGTGCTGTCATTCCTGCCGGTCTTTTGGGTCATGTAGGAATCGGTTTTAATTTCGTGGATTATGGCAGTCTGGACCACACCAATGCAGACGGTGAACAACTCGGACAATATACAGCCCAATCAGCAGCTCTCGGTCTGACGTGGTCCCGCCGGCTGACAGATAAGTTTTCATGGGGTGTGCGACTCAACGCTGTTCAGGAACAGATCCATACTTATTCATCGGAAAATCTACTTCTGGATATGGGTGTCTATTATGAAACCGGCTTTCAATCCCTTCGCTTTGCAGGATATATCAATAACTTTGGTGTGGACGGAAAATTTATTCGTGACTCATTTAAAATGCCGACCGTGCTTAGATTGGGATTGGCATACGATCTGTGGAATTCTCCCGTTTTTCTGTTGACTCTCGCAGCGGAACTTTCCCATCCTGCAGATAATCCGGAAAGATTTCATCTGGCAGTTGAACAACGAATTTTTGACAGGTTTTACCTGCGAACAGCTTTCAGGAATCCGGTGGATGAAGATGCATGGAGCTTCGGCGGAGGGCTGGTATTGGGAAAAATCAGGGCAGATATGGCAGTGATTCCTTTCGGACGATTCCCTGCCGTTTACTACTTTGGAATTCAGGTGAACCGATGAAAAATTACCCCATCATAATTATCTCTATCATACTGGGGTTATTGTTTTCTGTAACATCCCTTCCAGCCGTCACGTTGGAAAATCTGTCCGTTCATGCCGGATATGCCTTTGGTTCACAAAAAGATACATTGGTAAATTCTGTTAACGGACCCGGTTTCGAAGTGCGATTGGACTGGCGGATTTCCGAACGCTGGTCTTTTCGTTTAAACAGCGGACACTGGTATCTGTCCATAGACCAGGATAATGCTCACAGAGTCATGGACTGGCCTTACTGGAAACAGATCTATGGTTATGTTGTGTATCTTGCAGAAAACAATCCCGTGTTTGATGTTAATGTTAATCCAAAACAGGATTTAAAGATCAAGCCGGTGGAAGCCGGTCTGCTTTGGACAAGCAACAAAACCGCCCGCTTTCAGGTTTGTCTGAGTCTTCTCGGAGGTGCTACCTTTTATCGAAGGCAGCTTTATATCGAAGAATACTGGACAAAACACTTTCCATCTATAGATTACAGTTTCTCCTACGATTTCCAGAATCGGTCCGATGCAAAAAACGGCCGGGTCTGGAATGTCTCACCCGGTGTTTGTCTGAACTGGCGTGTTTCGGATTATATTTCACTGTCTGGAGAAGGTCTGTACCGGTATTATTTGAATAACCGGAAAGATGCAGATTTCTTTCCGCTTAAAAATCATCTGCAGATAAAGGCAGGCATCCATTTTATCTATTAAAAAAGAACGGTGCATTGTGACATCAGCAACTCATAAATACACAAAAAAAATCTTACAAACGTTGATTTTCATATTTTTATTTTTCGAATTTTTACCGGTTAACGCAACAGCTCAGGAACAAATCTGGCTTGGTTCCGGCTGGGAAACAATATATCCTCTTGCCGGTTTACACGACCGTTTCGAGTCAATTCAAACCTCTGCATTCTCAATCGGTTGGCGCCGGGACGACAATTCACGTGTCATGCTTCAATACCGCTTTATGGATTTCAATCAGGTCAACCGGAATAAAGTCCCCTTTGACAGTCTGCATATGACTCTTAAAAATTCGTCAGGCGGTTTCCTTTACCAATATGAAATTTTCAGGCCTGTTTCGTGGTTTACGGTTTACATACAGGCGGGTATTACGCTGAACCGGTGGGAATTTAAGCGGGATGCTTTTTATACCGTCATACAGCCTGATTCCATCCGAACGTTTGCCCCTGTGGTTGTAGATCTGGATAAACACAAACGGACGGATTGGAGCTGGGGGGGTAAGACAGGAATCGGATTTGAATTTTCTCCGGTCCGGTGGCTGGATATGGGCTGGCATGGCAATGCCCATCTTATCGCAGCTGAACTTTGGCCTATGCTTGCCTTAAACCTGGAAAATGTAAGCGGATTAAAAATGTTCGAACATCAATTCTACATGAGGATATCATATCATTGGTAACGGAAGGAATTGTCATGAATAAAAAAAACGCACCGGTCATTGTATTTCTATTGGGAATGCTAATTATATCCGGTTCATGCAGAAAACAAAAAAACGAAGCTGTAAACTGGTTATGGATTGATGCGTCTGCCAATTTTGAACGGCTGGCTTCAGAAGATTCCATCCGGTATTATATGGATAAGATAAAGAAAACCGGCTTTGACGGGGTTATTGTGGATTTGAAACCCATATCCGGTGAAGTTTTATATGACAGTAAAATCGCCCCCAGAGCACTGGAATGGCGGGGTTTTACACGGGATAAAGATTTTGATTATCCGGGCTTGATGATCAAATATGCCCGTGAAAACGGACTGGTTGTTCTGGCCGCCATGAACTGTTTTTCAGAAGGATGGAAAGACCACCGGCGGGGAACTATATATACAACTCATCCTGAATGGCAGACCATGCTCTATTTGCCGGAAGGCATAATTCCAACAACCGAATACCATGTGGGATATTCGGCCTTTGTCAATCCTGCTATTCCTGAAGTCCGTGAATATCAGTATGCCCTGATGGAAGAGATATTGACACGTTTTGATTTCGACGGGATTGTATTGGATCGCGGGCGGTATGACAATATCCGCTCGGATTTTTCCGATTATTCCCGCCAGCTTTTTGAAGCGTGGCTGGATGAGCCTGTGAATATGTGGCCGGATGATATTTTTACCTGGTCGGTCAATAATGAGGGAAAGGCGGTTCATATTCCCGGAAAACTCTTCAAAGAGTGGATTATGTGGCGGGCAACAATTATTCATGATTTTTTCGCAGAAGCCAGGATACGTGTAAAAAGTATCCGTCCCGATGCAATTTTTTCTGATTATGTAGGAGCCTGGTATCCCAGCTATTATGAACTGGGCGTAAACTGGGGCAGTAAAGATTACGATCCATCCCAGGAGTATGAATGGGCTCTTCCGGAATATAAGGAAACCGGGTACGCCGAAACCCTTGATTTTTTGTTTACGGGCTGTTATTTCTACCCGGTAACCATTGCTGAAGTTGAAAGTCTGCTGGATAACTGGAAAAAGAAACCCAACCGGGAGGCCGGTATGGAAGAGAAATATAAACCATATCACTCCGTTGAAGGCTCGGCAAAAATGTCTATGCATGTCACCAAAGGAAAAATTCCTGTCTATGGCAGTCTTTACGTTCAGCAATACAAAGACGAAAACGACCCGGAACAATTTGTAAAAGCCATGAAAATACTCCATCAGGAAACAGATGGCATGATGATCTTCGATATGGTACATCTGGTCATGTTTGACTGGTGGGAGGAAAGCAGCCAAAACAGTAGCCGGTAGCGATCAGTCGGCAGTCGGCAGTCGGCAGTCGGCAGTGGGCAGTCGGCAGTTAACAGCCAGCCAAAGTATGCAGCGGGTACATCTCAACGTCTCAACCTCTGAACCTCTGAACCTTTCAACGTTTGAACTCTTGAGCCCATGAACCCTTGA
>NPIE01009883.1_pt1 | contig 26740 bp, 21 predicted proteins | sample 8637661 | NCBI WGS metagenome assembly NPIE01 (sample SAMN07420842, study PRJNA396082) | bioreactor metagenome | isolation source: sample BA12 brine-fed electro-methanogenic bioreactor BA | place: Japan: Kochi | collected 2016-12-09 | reverse complement strand
GGCGTCCTTTGACGGACACCCTGGCGCCGAATTTTGATCTGCGATGGGTATAACCATGAAATACATGAAGTTCATTTAGTTTTTTAATGGCTTGTCCTAAGATTTTGAACAACCTTTTAAGTGCAAAAAGGATTTTCATAGGCCGAATAAACCATTGAAGTAACTTCTTATTCTTAATTATCTTCATGGTGAAATAGATTCAAATACTCTTCTCCTTGAATTCGCAGAGGTCGGCGATGATGCAATCCGGGCATTTCGGCTTTCTTGCCGTGCAAGTATATCGGCCGTGAAGGATCAGCAGATGATGTGCATCTTTTTTGTGGGCTTTCGGGACGTATTTGTCCAGTTTTCGTTCGACTTCGAGCACGTTTTTTCCTGGGGCGATACGTGTTCTGTTCGCGACTCGGAAGATATGGGTGTCGACTGCAATCGTCGGGTGGCCGAACGCGGTGTTCAAAATGACGTTTGCCGTTTTACGGCCGACGCCGGGTAACGCTTCGAGCTCGTCGCGGGTTTGCGGAACCTGGCCGTTGTGCTTTTCCAGCACTTGCCGACACAGTTGAATGATGTTTGCAGCCTTGCTGTTGAACAGTCCGATAGTCTTGATATGTTCCTTTAATCCGGCCTCGCCTAGGTTCAAAATCGATTCGGGCGTATTGGCGATGGGGAATAATTGTGCCGTGGCTTTGTTGACGCCCTTGTCGGTGGCTTGGGCCGACAATACGACAGCGATAAGCAGTTCGAAGGGCGACGAGTAAGTTAGTTCGGTAGTCGGTTCCGGGGTAGCTGTCGCCAGTCTGTCGAAAATTGCCTGACGTTTGGTTTGGTTCACTGTTCCTGGGCGGCTTGAATCGGGATCTGAATATGGGCCGGTTTACGCTGTTCGACCTTGGTATCGATAATATTTTTTAATGCGATCAACAAGCCGAGGCCGATAAACGCACCTGGCGGTAAAATTGCCAGCAACATACCGGAATAATCGGTTATCACATCGATTTGCCAGGTTTTAGCTGCTTCGCCGAACATCAATTCGGCCTTCGCGAATAAAGTTCCAGAGCCGATGATTTCACGCAAACTGCCAAGCGTTACCAGGGCAAAGGTAAAGCCAAGGCCCATCGATAGGCCGTCTAATAAAGCCTTGTCGGCACGTTGCTTTGAAGCATACGCTTCGGCCCGGCCGATGATAGAGCAGTTGGTGACGATCAACGGAATGAAAATGCCGAGGATTTTATAAAGTCCGAAGAACCACGCGTTCATCGCGAGTTCGATCATCGTGACCACGCTGGCGATGACTAGTACGAAAACCGGTAAACGGATTTCGTCGGGAACGAAGTTACGGATCAGTGAGACGACCGTGTTCGAAACGACTAAGGTCATCGTCGTGGCAAGGCCAAGTCCGAGGCCGTTAATGACCGTGTTGCTTACGGCAAGTAGCGGGCACAGTCCGAGTAATGCGACGAAGGCTTGGTTATTGAGCCATAAGCCGTCTTTGACGATTTTACTGTATTCGGAGAACATTAATTTCCTCCTTCGGGAGTCGATTCTGTCGTTGAAAAAATCCGGGCCTGGTTGTGTTTGAAATAAAGCAGTGCGTTTTTAACAGCCCCTACCACCGCGCGCGGCGTGATCGTTGCGCCTGTTAATTGGTCGAAGTGGCCGCCATCGCGCTTAACATCCCATTGCGATTGGTGAGGCTCGTCGAGCGATTTACCATCGAATGATGAAATCCAGTCGCTACGCTCGATTTCAATGCGGTCGCCAAGGCCTGGTGTTTCGCGATGCGAAAGGGTACGGACGCCGCTAATAGTGCCATCGGTTTTTACGGCTACCAACAGGCTGATATTGCCGCTATAACCGTTAGGTGTTATCACCGTCATGACCGCTGCGACCGGCTCGCCTTTTTTTCGGGCGCGATAAATGATTGTCGGTTTTGTGGGGTCCGGGGTGAGTTCGGTCACTTTGAGTGTGTCATTGACGATGTCGTTGTCGTAAAGCGACTCGGGAATCACGGCTTTCAAGTTAGCCAGTAAGGCTTGCCGTTCATTTTCCTGTATTTTGGCTTCGGTTTTATGAAAAGTGAGTGAGGTTAAGCCCAGGCCCAGCAACGAAAATCCGCCTAATATCGCGGCTGCCGATAAAGTTTTTTTAATAATAGCGTTCATGCTTTTTGACCAAAGACGCGAGGCCGCGTGAAATAATCGATTGCCGGTGCCGTTAAGTTAGCCAATAAAACTGCGAAAGCCATTGCATCCGGGTAGCCGCCCCAAACACGAATAATATAAACTAATGAACCGATCAGTAGTCCGTAAATAATTCGGCCATTAACCGATGTGGCTGCGGTCACCGGATCGGTTGCGATGAAAAATGCGCCCAGCATCGTCGCGCCGGCAACTAAGTGAAAACTTGGCGCGGCAAACTGATTGTTGTCGATCGCATAACAGATACTCGCGAATAGACCGAGTCCAAGCAGCAATCCGACCGGAATTTGCCAGCCGATGATTTTACGCCACATGAGCCAGAGCCCGCCAATCAAATAGCCTCCGGCCACCCATTCCCAACCCTTTCCTGCTAAAAGTCCGAAAACGGAATCGGTTTTTATTTCCGGTACCGATCTGCCTAGCCCCAATTGAGTCCTGACGCTATCCAGCGGTGTGGCCATCGTGATTGCATCGAATTCGATGTTTGCCGGAAGTTGCTCGAGAAAAATCAATTTAAGCCAGTCGACTTCGTTCAATGCGACCGAGCCGAGTTCGATCGGCGCGAGCCAAGCGGTCATCTGCATTGGAAACGAGACCAATAGTAAGACATAGCCGGCCATCGCCGGATTAAACGGGTTGTAACCCAAGCCGCCGTATAAATGTTTGGCGATTACGATCGCGAACAAGATACCTACGACGGTAATCCACCATGGCGCAATAACCGGCAACGAAATTGCCAGTAGCACGGCGGTTACGACGGCGCTCAAGTCTTTGAGCGTCGAGCCGATCGGCCTGCCGCGTAAACCCAGAATCGATGCTTCGGCAAGCAGCGCAACGACAACTGCTAGGGCAATGTTGATTAAAACGCCGATGCCGAAAAACCAAGTCATCGCGGCAATGCCGGGAATCAAGGCCAACAAGACTTGCAGCATTACCCGATCAACACTGTTGACAGGTTGAAGGTGCGGCGACATGACGGTTGAGAATTTCATTTATTCCGCTCCTTCGGTGGCGGTTTCAGCGGCTTTCAATTTGGCCAGAGCTTCTTTTTTGCGGCGAGAGCGTTCGGCTCTCTCGGCCTGTTCTCGAGTCTTGCGTTCAAGAAGGAAGTCGTGTCGGCGTTTTGCGATTGCCGCTTTTTCAGCCTCTTTGGCCTTGGCGATGGTCTTACTTTTCGCGGCTCGGTAATATTGCACCAATGGGATCTGGCTCGGACAAACAACCTCGCAACAGCCGCATTCGATACAATCGAATAGGCTAAATTCTTTGCATTTCTCCAAATTGCCGGCTCGGCTATGCCAGTAAAGTTGTTGCGGCAGTAAGTCTACCGGGCAGGCTTTCGCGCAATCGCCGCAGCGAATACAAGGTCGGGTCTCTTTACTTGTGGCGACTTCGGATCCGGCAGCGGCCAGAATGCAGTTGGTGGCCTTGACGATTGGTATGTCGTCCTCGGGTAACGCGAAACCCATCATGGGGCCGCCCATGATCAAACGCTCTACAGAGTCTTGATAGCCGCCGCATTGATTGATCAAATCGCTAATCGGCGTGCCGATGCGCGCACGCATGTTTTGTTGTTGTTTTACGCCTTGGCCGGTGACGGTCACGACTCGCTCGGTTAACGGTAGGCCGCGGCAAATGGCGTTATACACGGCCGCGGCCGTGCCGACGTTTTGACAAATTACGCCCACATCGGCCGGAATGCCGCCTGACGGCGTTTCTTTGCCGGTAACGACGCGGATTAATTGTTTTTCCCCTCCGGTTGGATACAGGGCAGGGATTTTCACTACGGTCAGTCGACGATCCCTCGATTGTTCGATGGCGGCCGATAATGCCTGAAACGCTTCGGTCATATGATCTTCGACGGCGATAATACCATCGCCGACTTGTAGCGCATGCATCAAAATCAGCGCGCCTTGAACGATAGCATCCGGTTCGGCTTGCATCAGGACATTGTCGCAGGTGATATAGGGTTCGCATTCGGCGCCGTTCAATATCAGTGTGTCGATATGGCGTTGCGGTCCCGGGTTTAGTTTGATCGAGGTAGGGAACGCCGCGCCGCCGAGACCGACAATGCCGGCTTGGCGGATTTTGGAGCGCAACGTAGCAGCGGGCTCTAAGCGGTAATCTTCAACGGGTTCCGGCGGCAATGCTTCATCGTGTCCGTCGGTGTCGATGATGATGCACGGATCCGATAACCCGGAAGGGTGAGGTATGATGCGATCTTCAATTGACTTAACGGTACCCGAGCTTGCTGCATGAAGCGGGGTTGCCAGGAAATGATCGGAATCTGCGATGATTTGGCCGCGCAGCACGGTATCGCCAGGAGCGACGGTCGCTTTGAGTTGTACGCCGGGCCTTTGTTGCAAAGGATAGATCAGTTGTTTCGGCAGCTCAGCATTAACAATCGGTCGGTGTGCCGACAGGTGTTTATGAGCGGGCAGGCGCAAGCCGCCGTGAAAGCGCCAAGTTTTAAGCATATTTCTTTACCGGTTCCGGCCATTGCCAGTTGTTAAGGTCTTCGGGTATCGGTTCCATAACGATGCAATCGACCGGGCAAGGGTCGACGCAAAGCTCGCAGCCGGTGCATTCGTCGGCTATCACGGTATGCATCATCTTCGCGGAGCCAAGTATCGCATCGACCGGGCAAGCTTGAATGCATTTGGTGCAGCCGATGCACAAGTCTTCTATGATGACCGCGACGCTCTTGGGTTTTTCTTCGCCGAATTCGGCGTTGAGCGGTTTCGCTTCGACGCCCAGTAAGTCGGCCAATGCTTCGACGCCGTCTTGTCCGCCCGGCGGGCATTGGTTGATATCGGCATCGCCGGCAGCGATCGCTTCGGCATAAGGACGGCAGCCGGGAAAACTGCATTGCCCGCATTGCGTTTGCGGAAGGATCGCTTCGATTTTATCGACAATCGGATCGCCTTCGACCCTAAAATAGATGGCCGAAAATCCGAGTATTACGCCAAATACGGCAAATGTGATGCAAATGATTAGTATCATCGGATTTATCTGGTCGAATTAGAATAATTAACATTTGAGTAACAATCCTCACTCATCGTTCCATCGCTTTGCATTGATGGCATGAGGTTTATTATATTTTTCATTCGCCCTTGGTGTGTCGAGGGTAAATGAAAATTAGAACCGGTTTGCGTGAGCGATTACTTGAAATTGATTGGCTGTTTAGCCTTTAACTAAGCCGCTGAATCCCATGAAGGCCATGGACATTAATCCGGCCGTTACTAGCGCTATCGAGTTGCCTTTGAACGGCAGGGGGACGTCGGCAACGTCGATTCTTTCGCGCAGCGTCGAGAAAAGGGTCAATACCAGCGAAAAACCGACCGCGGCACCGAAACCGTATAAAGCCGATTCCAAGAAGCCGTGTTGGGTTTGCACGTTCAGCAGGGCAACGCCTAGAACCGCGCAATTAGTGGTAATCAGGGGCAAAAATATGCCCAGTACCTGGTAAAGGAGCGGGCTGGTTTTGTGAACGACCATTTCGGTAAATTGCACAACAAAGGCAATCACGACGATGAAGGTGATCGTGCGTAAATATTCCAGCTCTAATGGGATTAATAGATAACGATTCGCCAAATAACTGCAAACGGCGGATAAGGTCAGTACAAAAGTCGTCGCGAACCCCATTCCCAGGGCCGTTTCCAGTTTTCGGGAGACGCCCATAAAAGGGCATAATCCTAAAAATCTTACCAATACAAAATTATTGACCAGTATCGTACTTACCAGAATGATTAGATATTCTTTCATCGACTGAACTAAGCCCGGATATGCCGGAAAAGGGTTATTAGAGATGTTGCTTTTTCAAGACAACGCATGTCAAGTGATAATAACCAACTATAACACTAAAGAATTATTCTGCAAATCAACGCCTGTCGATATATAACGAACAAGACCATGCATTATAGCGATATTCGCCAAAAAACAAAAACTAAGCGGATTTGTTGCGGTTGATTTAATAAGCTAGGGTTGTTGTTCGGCTGCGACAATGTAGAAGTTGGCTATTCAAAAAAACTGACTTTACCGTTTTCAATATTATACATGGCGCCGATTATCCCGATTTCGCCGCTATTTGCCATCGCATTCAGAAGAGGGCTCTGCTGTCTGATTTGTTTGACCATGATTTCGACGTTGCGTTCGGCAACTTGTTCAACGAGAGAGTCGTCAGGTTTGCTGATTCGAGCTAGCCGACCGTTTTTAACCGAGTCGACCGCAGGTCGAATCTTATCGAGCAAGCCGGTTAGGTGATCGAGTTTTGCGTCGGCGCAGGCGCCCTTGATTGCGCCGCAGTGGCTATGGCCGAGTACGACAACCAGCTTGGATCCTGCCAATTTACAGGCAAATTCCATGCTGCCTAATATATCGTTATTAATAACATTGCCGGCAATGCGAATGCTGAATATGTCGCCTAAGCCTTGGTCGAAAATTAATTCGGCCGAGGTGCGCGAATCGATGCAGCTAAGAATAATCGCAAATGGAAACTGGCCTTCGACGGTTTCATTGATTTGTTCCAACTGGTTACGGTTGGCTTTAAGATTGTAGACGAAGCGTTGGTTGCCTGCTTTTAAGATTTCTAAAACATCTGCCGGCGTCAGCGACTGTTGCGATTCTTTGTCGAGCGGATGAACTCTTTGTACTGGCTCGAGAACGCCGTAACCCCTCAGGTTTTCGATAACTAAATGAATATTTTTGCGTTCGGCTTCGGTTTTAAAGTTCTGAATGATTTCATAAACGTCGAAGTCGATGTATTTGGAGCTGGTTGCATCGATAACGACTTCAGAATTTTCGGGAAGTTGGTCAAGTAGCTGCAGGATATTGGCTTTATTAAGAAAAGAGACATTTTCAGATAATGTAATAAAGTGTTTATTGGCTTTTTGTTCCTGATGTAGATAAAAGCCGACTTTCAAATTTTCCAGCAAAATAAAAAACAGTGCGATGCTCATGCCGATCGCAATGCCGGTTAGCATGTCGGTAAAAATAAGCCCAAACACAGTCGCGGCAAAGGGGATGAAGTGATATATTCCGGTTCGATACAGCGTTATGAAGCGACGCAAGTCTGCCATCTGGCAACCAATGACTAACAAAACCGCCGCAAGACTAGCCAGCGGAATGGTATTCAATAGGCCGGGAATCGATATTACCGCTGTTAGTAATAATGCGCCATGAATGAAAGACGAAGCCTTGGTTCTGCCGCCCGATAAGATATTGGCAGAGCTGCGCACGATGACTTGGGCGATCGGAATGCCGCCTAACAAACCGGAGCAAATGTTGCCGATGCCTTGTGCTTTCAGTTCCCTATTATTTGGTGTCACTCTTTTATACGGGTCTAGCTTATCGACGGCTTTGACGCACAATAGGGTTTCAAGACTGGCAACCATGGCTAGGGTGAATCCGGTCTTGTAAACCGATGGGTTGGTGATTTGCGAAAAATCCGGCAGCGTTAGGTAAGCAATCAGTTCGACGGCTCGATCGACCTCGGGCAATGAAACCAAATGATTGCCGCTCAAAGCCAACTCGGGAAACCATCCGAGGAATAGTTGATTAAATGCTACGCCGGTTAATATGGCCGCCAATGCGCCGTGAATCCATTGCGTAAAACGGTATCGTTTAATGAATGGCGACTCCCAAAGCAGTAGAATAGCCAGCGAGGCCAACGAAATAATGACCGCGCCGGGAGAAATAAAATCGAGCATATGGATCAATTCGGATGTCGTTGTGAATTGGTCGCTTTGTGTAAAGAAGATATCGCCTTCGTAATCTACGTCGTAGCCGAATGCATGCGGGATCTGTTTCAGAAAAATGATAATGCCGATTCCGGTCAACATGCCGGATATGACCGCGGATGGAAAATAATAGCCGACGATGCCGGCGCCGATTCGTCCCATGATCACCTGCATAAAACCTGCGATAACGACGCTTAGCAGAAAGGCTTCAAAACCAAGGCTTTGTATCGCGGCATGGGCGATAATCGCAATACCGGCAGCGGGCCCGCTTATACCCAGAGATGATCCGCTTAAACCGGAAACGACCAGTCCGCCGATGATTCCGGCAATCAATCCTGAAAACAGCGGTGCGCCGGATGCCAGTGCGATACCTAGCGATAACGGCACGGCGACCAAAAAAACCACGACGCCGGCGGGAAAATCGTACCTAAGACTGGCATTAAAGCCGAAAAGGTGCTTGCGTTCACTTATCAAAGGCTGATCTTCTAACATGATTTTATCCGGTTAACGCTGGGTTTCTTAAATTAAGCCGCTGAATTATTATACTCCGCCGAGAAGAATATAACGCACACAACGGGTTTGCTACAGCAATTCCCGCTTGACGAGGATGCCGGCAGCATACCTAATATTCTTTCTTGAGCAATCTTTTGAATATTTCGGTGCGTCGATAAGCCTGTGCCGAAATTTGACCGATAAAGGGTGTGTCTTGGTATTACAAAATTTATTTGACGACATTAATATGGTTTGCGAATGAGAAACTAAAATGAGCATTTTATGACAAAAAAAGCATTAATTACCGGCATTACCGGGCAGGACGGATCTTATTTAGCCGAGTTTTTACTCGAGAAAGGTTATGAGGTTCACGGTATCAAACGCCGTGCTTCATCGTTCAATACGCAACGGGTCGATCATATTTACCAAGACCCGCATGTCGAAAATCAAAAGTTCGTACTGCATTACGGCGATTTGACCGATTCTTCCAATCTGACCCGCATTTTGCAAGAAGTACAGCCGGATGAGGTTTATAACCTGGGCGCGCAGTCTCATGTCGCGGTCAGTTTCGAATCGCCGGAGTACACGGCCGATGTCGATGCGATGGGGACGCTTCGTTTATTGGAAGCGATTCGTTTGTTGGGCTTAGAGCAAAAAACCCGCTTTTATCAGGCATCCACTTCGGAATTATACGGCTTGGTACAAGAAACTCCGCAGAAAGAGACTACGCCGTTTTATCCTCGCTCGCCTTATGCGGCGGCCAAGCTTTACGCCTATTGGATTACCGTGAATTACCGAGAAGCCTACGGCATGTATGCCTGCAACGGCATTTTGTTCAACCACGAATCGCCGCGCCGGGGCGAAACCTTCGTGACCCGGAAGATTACCCGAGGCTTAGCTAATATTGCGCAAGGCGTCGAACAGTGCCTTTTCATGGGCAATATGAATGCGCTTCGTGACTGGGGGCACGCCAAGGACTACGTGCGCATGCAATGGATGATGCTGCAGCAGGACGAACCCGACGACTTTGTCATCGCGACCGGCGTTCAATTCAGCGTTCGCGAGTTTATCGAATGGTCTGCGTCCGAGCTGGGAATAACGCTCCGTTTCGAAGGCAACGGCGTTGACGAGATCGGCGTGGTCCAATCGATTGAAGGCGATTCGGCGCCGGCATTGTCGGCGGGCGATGTCATCGTTCGCGTCGACCCGCGTTATTTCCGTCCGGCAGAGGTCGAAACGCTATTGGGCGATCCCACCAAGGCCAAAGAGAAGCTCGGCTGGGTGCCGGAAATCACGGTGCGCGAGATGTGCGCCGAAATGGTGCGCGAAGACCTCAAGGCGGCCAAACGGCATGCCTTGTTGAAGTCTCACGGGTTGGATTTACCGGTTTCGGTGGAGAGCTGATGATGAGCCGCGATCTCGAGCAGACTATTTTCGTGGCCGGCCATCGAGGCATGGTCGGTTCCGCGATCGTTCGCCGCTTACAAAGTTTAGGTTACCGGTCTATTTTGACGGCAGGCCGCGACGAGCTTGATCTATTGGATCAGGCGGCTGTACAGGCTTACTTTTCGGCGCACCGGATCGATCAGGTTTATTTGGCGGCGGCCAAGGTCGGCGGCATTCATGCCAATAACACCTTGCCGGCTGAATTTATCTACCAAAACCTGATGATCGAGGCGAATATTATCCATGCGGCCCATCTTAACGGCGTTCAGCGATTGTTGTTTTTGGGCTCTTCTTGCATCTACCCTAAGCTTGCAGATCAGCCGATGCAAGAGCAGGCGCTGTTGACGGGACTACTCGAGCCGACCAATGAACCGTATGCGATCGCCAAAATTGCCGGCATTAAGTTATGCGAGAGTTATAACCGCCAGTACGGGCGCGATTACCGCAGCGTGATGCCGACCAATCTCTACGGGCCGAACGATAACTTTCATCCCGAAAACAGCCATGTGATTCCGGCCTTGATTCGGCGCTTTCATGAAGCGGTTCAAGCCGGTGATGACGAAGTCGTGATTTGGGGCAGCGGGACGCCAAAGCGCGAATTTTTGCATGTCGACGACATGGCTGCCGCCAGCGTGCATGTGATGGAGTTGGATGCCGGCATTTACCAAGAGAATACGCAGCCGATGCTGTCCCATATCAATGTCGGGACCGGAGTGGATTGTACGATTCGTGAGCTGGCCGAAACGCTCGCGAAGGTAACAGGGTTCAAAGGCAAGTTAAACTTCGATGCAACTAAACCGGACGGCACGCCCCGTAAGCTGATGGATGTGTCGCGGCTTAAAGCGCTGGGCTGGGAATATCGCATCGGCTTAGAGGAAGGTTTAACAGATGCTTACCGATGGTTTGTCGATCATATCGGGCGGGCGAGGATATAGTGATGAATGCCTCTTCATGATCGTTAAGGTTTAACAATCCGGCGTTTGATATACGACAATATCTGAAGTCGATGCGTAGAAGCTATAAGAGCTTTTAACTGTAACTAATGGGGTAGAAGGTATATAATCCGAAACTTTTAAATAGTTATTACTCAATTCTCACCGGAAAAAAGCATGGTTGGTAAGCTGGTTAAATTTATTGTAGGTAGTCGCAATGACCGACTGGTCAAAAAGAAAAGGAAGCTGGTCAAAAAAATTAATGCGCTCGCTTCCGATTATGAAAAATTATCCGATGGCGAATTAAAAGCCAAGACTCAAGAGTTCCGTGATCGTCTCGAGCAGGGCGAAAAGTTGGATAATTTGATCCCGGAAGCCTTTGCAACGGTAAGGGAAGCCTCCGCTCGGGTATTCGGCATGCGTCATTACGATGTGCAGCTTATCGGGGGTATGGTTCTTAATGACGGCAAGATTGCCGAAATGAAGACTGGCGAGGGAAAAACCTTGATGGCGACCTTGGCGGCTTATCTTAATGCTTTGCCGGGGCGCGGAGTGCATGTCGTCACGGTCAACGATTATCTGGCGGCTCGCGACGCGCAATGGATGGGACGCGTATACGAGTTTTTAGGTTTGACGACCGGCGTTATCGTTAGTCGCATGGATAGCGCGGAGAGGCGAACCGCTTACGCCGCCGATATCACCTACGGCACCAACAACGAGTTCGGCTTCGACTATTTGCGCGACAACATGGCTTTCAGCTTGGCGCAAAAAGTTCAGAGGGATTTAGCATTTGCGATCGTCGACGAGGTAGATTCGATTTTAATCGACGAGGCGCGCACGCCATTAATTATTTCCGGACCGACCGAGGAAAGCACTGATATTTATATCAAAGCCAACGAGATCGTGCCTTTTTTGACCAAACAAGAAAAAGAAGATAGTCCGGGCGATTTTTTTGTTGACGAGAAAACCCGGCAGATTTATTTGACCGAGGAAGGCCATGAACACGTCGAACAATTGATGACCGAACATGGCTTGATGGTCGATGGCGGTAGTCTTTACGATGCGTCGAACATTCGGCTAATGCATTATCTAAATGCGTCGTTGCGCGCTCATCATTTATTTCAAAAAGACGTCGATTATATTGTCGCGAACAATGAAGTCATGATAGTCGATGAATTTACCGGGCGCATTATGCAGGGACGGCGTTGGTCTGAAGGTCTGCATCAGGCCATCGAAGCCAAAGAACGCGTGACGATACAAAATGAAAATCAAACGCTAGCCTCGATTACATTCCAAAATTATTTCCGCCTCTATGAAAAGCTGTCCGGGATGACCGGAACAGCCGATACCGAAGCGTTCGAATTGAACAAGATTTACGGTCTTGAAGTAGTCGTCATTCCGACCCATCGCCCGATGATTCGTAAAGACATGGGCGATTTGGTTTATTTGACGGCTCGTGAAAAATACCAGGCCATTGCTCAAGACATCAAAAGTTGCGTCGAACGCGGCCAGCCGGTTTTGGTCGGAACGACATCGATCGAAAACTCCGAGATCATTTCCGCATTACTTACCAAGGAAAATATTAAGCACGAAGTATTGAATGCCAAACAGCATGAACGCGAAGCGCATATTATCGAACAGGCCGGTATGCCGGGCGCGGTAACGATTGCAACCAATATGGCCGGGCGAGGTACCGATATCGTGTTGGGCGGTAATCTTGATGCTGAACTGGCGGCGCTAGGCGAGGAAGCCTCAGAAGAAGATCGGGAAAAAGTTCGCGGAGCATGGCTCGATCGTCATCAACAAGTCATTGCCAGCGGCGGCTTGCATGTAATCGGTTCCGAGCGTCACGAATCTCGGCGTATCGACAATCAGCTAAGGGGGCGCTCAGGGCGGCAAGGCGACCCGGGTTCTACAAGATTCTACTTATCGCTCGAAGATCCGTTAATGCGTATTTTCGCCTCCGACCGCGTTGCAGGCTTGATGCAAAAATTGGGTATGGGTGACGGCGAGGCGATCGAGCACCCTTGGGTCACTCGTTCGATTGAAAACGCTCAACGAAAAGTCGAAAGCCGGAATTTCGACATACGTAAACAAATCTTGGCTTACGATGATGTCGCTAACGATCAGCGCAAAGTGATCTATGCGCAACGCAACGAGCTTATGGCCGCGGAAGATATTTCCGATATCATGAGCGAAATCCGCAAGGATGTGGTCAATAATGTCATCACGCAATACATTCCTCCAAAAACAATGGAAGAGCAGTGGGATACTAAAGGTCTGGAAGATCATCTTTTGCAAGAATTTAATGCCGATATACCGGTCAGGCAAATGCTGGAGGATGACAAAAGACTTAATGAAGCCTCGTTGCGTGAGCGGATTGTCGAGTTGGTCGAGCAAAACTATAAGGAAAAAGAACTCAAGATTGAACCTAAAGTATTGCGGCATTTCGAGAAATCGGTGATGTTGCAAGTCTTGGACAATAGTTGGAAGGAACATTTGGCGGCGATGGATCATTTGCGTCAGGGCATTCATTTTAGAGGTTATGCGCAAAAAGATCCGAAGCAAGAATATAAGCGTGAAGCTTTCGAAATGTTTACCAGTTTGCTGGATCACATCAAGTACGAAGTGATTGGTATCCTTGCGAAGGTTCAAGTGACTCAGGAAGAGGATGTTCAGGCGATAGATGAAATGAGACAAGCGCCCAAGGAAATGCATTACGAGCATGCCGAGGCGGAGCCGATAGCGGCACCAGTCGAGGATGCGCCGCTGCTGATGGAGCCGGAAAAACCTGTCGATCAGCCGTTTGTTAGAAATGAGCGTAAAGTAGGTCGTAACGACCCTTGCCCATGTGGGTCAGGAAAAAAATATAAGCAATGCCATGGGCGTATTAGTTAGATGCTCACTCCGAGTGTTTCTAGTTGGTGAACGGCGAGTCAATGCATAGTCGTGCATTGGGGGCTGGTGCTACCTAGATGTCTTCGGCTTGTCGTCAATGGCATGGCACACTACCATTAAGTTAATCCGTTCGTGGTGAGCTTGTCGAACCATGGACGGCTTAACTTAATTTTTCCGTTCATCCTTCGACAAGGCTGCCCTGAGAGCCGCTCAAGGGCTCAGGGCGAACGAAAAAAGTCCTTAACTTAATGGCAGTGATCCATGGCATGAATATTCGCTTGTCTGAATATTAAATAAAGTATTACTGAGCGCCCGCTTTTCAAGCGGATTAAGGTTTAATTTAATCGCCTTAAAGCACTTGTTTAATGAAAATAAACCAATATGATTGATATGTACGAACAATCCGAAGAGCCATCAAAAATGCCTAGCACTATTTTCAAAAAAAGTAAGCCGGACCCAACGATAACCAAACTTCCAAGTTTGTCGTTGGATAAGGATCATTTGATTACCGATTTCAAGCGTTATTACGCTTATCGCTTAGGGCGCGACGAAAACTGTCGGTCTCCGTATTATGCATACGAAGCCTTGTCTTTAGTCATCAGCGACAGGCTCATTGAACGTTGGAAAAATACTTACAACGCCTATAGGGATACCGATTGCAGAAAAGCTTATTACCTGTCGATGGAATTTTTGATGGGGCGAACCTTGAGCAATGCGATGCTCAATCTAGGCGTGACTGACGAAGCCACTCGCGCGATGTATGATCTCGGATTGGAAATTGAGGAATTGGTCGATAGCGAACCGGATGCAGGGCTTGGCAATGGCGGTTTGGGACGATTGGCGGCCTGTTTTATCGATAGTTGCGCCACCTTGCAACTTCCGGTCATCGGTTATGGGTTGCGCTACGAATACGGCATGTTTAGTCAAGTCGTGCAGAACGGCGAGCAAGTTGAAAGGCCCGATCATTGGTTGAGAAACGGGAATGTTTGGGAAATTGAAAGGCCGGAGTATGCGCATCGGATCAAATTCGGAGGGCGTACCGAATCGCATAGCGATGAAAACGGCAACAAAAGGGTTTGTTGGGTCGATACGCAAGATATTCTCGCGGTTCCCTACGATACCCCTATTCCCGGGTACAACAACGGTACCGTAAATACGTTGAGGTTATGGAAATCGACCGCGACCGAGGAATTTAATCTGCAAGAATTCAATGCCGGTGATTATGCCGAGTCGGTAGCCGCTAAGAATACTGCGGAAAATATCACCATGGTGCTCTATCCGAACGATGCCAATGAGAACGGTAAAGCATTGCGCTTGAAGCAGCAATATTTGTTGGCTTCAGCCAGTCTGCAGGATGTTATCGCTAACTGGGTTGGGCGTCATGGCAACAACTTTACCGAATTTGCCGAGAAAAACTGCTTTCAATTGAACGATACGCATCCTAGTATAGCCGTGGCTGAATTGATGCGCTTATTGGTCGATATTCATGGGTTGTCTTGGAATGAGGCATGGAGCATTACGAATAAAACCATGGCATATACCAACCATACCTTGTTGCCGGAAGCGTTGGAGCGCTGGTCAGTGAGTTTGTTTGAGCAGCTTTTGCCGAGATTGTTGGAAATTATTTACGACATCAATGCGAAGTTCATGGCCGAAGTCTCGACACATTGGCCGGGCGATCTCGATAGAATGCGGCGCATGTCGATCATCGAGGAAGGCGCGGAGAAGCAAGTGCGCATGGCTTATTTGGCCATTGTCGGCAGTTATTCGGTTAATGGTGTCGCCGAATTGCATTCGAAGTTATTACAAGAAGGGTTATTCAAGGATTTTTACGAATTATGGCCGTCTAAGTTTAATAACAAGACGAATGGTGTGACTCCACGCCGTTGGTTGGCCGGTTGTAATCCTGCTTTGGCGGAACTGATCACGGAAACCATAGGCGACGCTTGGATAACCGATTTGTCGGAGTTGCAAAAACTGAAGCCTTATGCCGAGGATGCCGCGTTTCGTAGAAAGTGGCTGGCTATTCAACGCCAAAACAAGCAACGTTTAATCGACTATAAGAAGAGCGAACTCGGCCTCGAGTTGTCTGCCGATGCCTTGTTCGATGTGCAGGTCAAGCGGATTCATGAGTATAAACGGCAGTTGCTCAATGTTTTGCATGTCATACATTTGTACGACAAGATAAAGCGCGGCGATACGCAAGATTGGGTTAATCGTTGCGTGTTAATCGGAGGTAAAGCGGCGCCCGGTTATGTGATGGCTAAAAATATCATTAAATTCATCAATAATGTTTCCGATGTCATTAACTTCGACCCGGAGGTTGGCGATAAATTGAAATTGGTTTTTTTGCCGAATTATCGGGTTTCCGCGATGGAAATCATTTGTACCGGAGCCGATTTATCCGAACAAATTTCGACGGCCGGCAAGGAGGCTTCCGGTACAGGCAATATGAAGTTCATGATGAACGGAGCGATTACGATCGGCACTTTGGATGGCGCTAATATTGAAATTCTCGAAGAAGTCGGTGAGGATAATTTCTTTTTATTCGGCTTAACAGAGGATCAAGTCGAGGCAATGAAAGGGCATTACGACCCTAACGCTATTATTGAACAGGACAATGATCTAAAAAGGGTCGTGAACCTCATTGAATGTGGGCATTTCAATTTGATGGAGCCCGGTATATTCGATGATCTTCTTAATTCGATTAAAAGTCCTTACGATCCATGGATGACCGTTGCCGATTTTCGCAGTTATGTCGATGCGCAAAATCGTGCCGAGAAGGCCTTCCTCGATACCGAGCGATGGACCAAAATGAGTATTCTGAATTGTGCCTCGAGCGGAAAGTTTTCGACCGATCGGACCATAGGCGACTATAACCGGGATATTTGGAAGCTGACACCTGTTCGGATAGATGAGTTATGATTCTGTTTTTGGCCTGATAACCATTGAAACTTGTTTAGGCGTGGGATTTGCTTGTCGAGGAGTAATTATTCACCTTCCCTATCATTTATTGCTCCCACGCAGAACACTCATCATTATACGTAAGTCAAAAATTACCCTTTTGCAATCTTAGCCAATGGTGCCTCGATACCATTTATTGTCACTTAATCTCTCGGCTCTCCCTCACCTAGCGCTGGGCGATCCGCGCAGCGTACCCCTGCACTTTATGTTTAACGATGAGCGCAGGGCATGGGAACGAAAATTGAATTAACCATGATGTTGAATCATTGCCAATGACCTATCGAATTTATCCCGCACCTAAATGAGCCAAAATATTAAGCATTGCTAATGGACTATGGAATTTAGGTGCTGGATTTAGGTGCCGGCTAAAGAGAAGTCGGATTAACTGCCGTTTTTGTTGCAAGGAAGTGTCGTTAATGTTTGATATCGTACTCTATGAGCCTGAGATACCGGCGAATTCCGGTAATATTATTAGGTTGTGCGCCAATACCGGTGCGAGCTTGCATTTAATCCAGCCATTGGGCTTTGAGATGGATGACAAAAAACTGCGCCGGGCCGGTCTGGATTATCATGAATGGGCAAACGTTTGTGTTTACGGTTCGTTGGCCGATTTTGTCGAGCAACGAAAACCGCCAAGGTTGTTTGCATTATCAACCAAAGGGCAAAAAGTCTATAGTGAGGTGGGCTTTGAGCCGAGTGATGCGTTTTTGTTCGGACCGGAATCGCGTGGTCTGCCCGCTAAGGTTTTGACATCAATGGAGCGGGACAAATTACTGTATTTACCAATGCAGCCAGATAGCCGCAGCTTAAATTTATCCAATACCGTTTCGATTGTATTGTATGAAGCCTGGCGGCAACAGTCGTTTGTCGGTGCGTTAATCAAATAAGGATTTAGTCATAAAAATAACTTCCCTATTTTTAAACTAAGGTAGGAAGGTTCGGTTACTCGATTGACAGATGTCGGCGGACGGAAAAATCACAGGCATCCTCGCCAAGCACACTCCGCACCTTTTTTCCTCAAATTCGGAATTGCTGGGTTAGCGGAAAGCGGGCAATTTACTCTTGTAAATGTGGATCAGAGAATCGACAATCTTTTCACCATTCACCATTCACCATTCACCATTCACCATTCACCATTACAAAATCATAGGCCTAGACAGTGTACTTGTAAAAGTTTAGCTAGCTTTCGGCTTTTAATTCGCGGTCCAATAGGTTTTGCACGGCTGCCAACGGCGATAAGTTCTCATAGAGTACCTTGTAAGTTTGTTCGGTAATCGGCATGTCGATGCCGTGCGTTTGTGCGAGCAAATAAGTTTCTTTTGCAGCCGATACGCCTTCGATCTCTTGGTTGATTTCTTCACGGGCTGCTGCGCGATCTTTGTTCTGTCCGAGTGCAAGTCCGAAGCGCCGGTTTCTTGATTGGTTGTCGGTACAAGTTAAAATCAGATCGCCGAGTCCGGCAAGGCCCATGAACGTTTCTTGTCGGCCGCCGAGTTCTAAGCCGAGCCGGATTATTTCATGGAGTCCCCGTGTAATGAGTGCGGCGCGGGTGTTGGCGCCGAAACTCAGACCGTCTGCAATGCCCGAGGCGATTGCCAATACGTTTTTAACCGCGCCGCCGGTTTGTACGCCGATCATGTCGGTGCTGGTGTAAGTGCGGAATCGTGCGCTGTGCAAAATTCGGGTTAATAGTTCAGCGAAGCCGGCATGATTAGATGCAATTGTAATTGCCGTCGGTAAATCGGCCGCAACTTCGCGGGCAAAAGTCGGACCGGATAAAACCGCAGTCGGAGTCTCTTTGGAAAATATGCGTTCGACCGAGTAATGTAACAAATATCCGTCGTTTGGTGCGAATCCTTTTGTAGCCCAAGCGATTTGCACCTGTTGGCCGGTAAATCGTCGTAGTTTGATTAGCGTGTCCTTGAATGCATGACTAGGAACGGCAATCAGGATTAAGTCGCTGAATGCTGCGGCTTCGGCAAGTTCCGAGCTGGTTTCAAGGGTGTTGGGAAAAACAAAACCGGGTAAGTAACGCTGATTGGTTCTATTCTGTTGTAGTGTTCGAATATGGGTTGGATCGTGTCCCCACAGCAGCGTACGATAGCCGTTTCGGGCTGCTTGTATCGCTAAAGCAGTGCCCCATGACCCGGCACCGAGTACGCTGATAGTTGAGGTCATGAGTCTTTAGTTGACCTTATTTGAGCCGGGAGCTTGCTGTTTGGCTTGTTGTAAGTGCTGAGCGTAGAGCGCATCGAAGTTGACCGGGGCCAGCAGCAGTTGTGGAAAACCGCCTTTGGCAACTAGGTCCGAAACAGCTTCGCGTGCATAAGGAAATAATATATTGGGGCAGAAGCTGCCGACCATCGGGCCCATTTCTTCTTCGCTAAATCCCTTCAAGGCATAAATGCCGGCTTGGCAGACTTCAACCAAATAGGCGGTTGATTCGCCGCATTTGACCGTGACGGTTACGGTCAAGGAAACTTCATACATGTCGTTTTCCAAGGTTTGCACATTAGTGCCAAGATTGAAATCGACTTTCGGTTCCCATTTTTCGGTAAAAATCTTCGGAGAATTCGGTGTTTCGAACGAAATGTCCTTGGTATAAATTTTTTGAATCGAGAAATGCTTTTCTGTGGGCTTGTTTTCTTCGGCCATGGGTTTTAAGTCCTGTTTTTATGAATAGAAAAAATTTAACTTTATTTCGTAAAAAGCTGGGGAAATCAGTTTTTGTTTTTACTGGCGACCTTAATAGGAAGCTTGTTTTCTTCCCAAGATTGCATGCCGCCGATGATGTTGTAAACATCTGAGAATCCCGCCTTGGTTAAGGTTTTGCAAGCCGGTACGGAGCGCGTTCCCGTTTGACAGACCACAATGACCGGGTGGTCTTTGTGTTGAGCGAGTTCGCCAAGTTGGCTTTCCAGTTTGGCGAGCGGAACGTTGACGGCGTTTTCGATAGCGCCTTTAATGAATTCATGCGGTTCTCGAACATCAATGATGATCGCGTCGCTGGCATTCATTTTTACGACTGCCAATAAAGGGGAGAGTGCTTTAAATTTATTGAACAGGCTCTCAAATAAGTCTTGAATCAGCAGGAAGGTGACGACTGCTAGTGCCAGTGACAATAAATAATGATTTAAGATGAACTCTATTAAACGATCCATTGGGTGATTGGTAGGGTAATTAGAAATTAAGGTGAAGGAAAAACAGTTGGTTTAGCAAGTGGTGCAAAAAACGTCACGCATCATTTTAATGAGTTTAAGCATGCGTTCGTCATCGATGTAATAAAAAACCCGGTTGGCTTCTTTTTTAGAGCCTAAAATGCCTTTTTCTCTTAGAATAGACAAATGCTGAGAGATGTTGCTTTGGCTGGTTCCGACTTGCTCGACGATATCCTGAACGTTAATCGATTCACTGCCTAGTACGCAGAGTATTTTTAATCGAAGGGGGTGGGACATGGCTTTCAAGCAGCGAGCAGCCCGGTCAATTTCCGCGTCGTTATTGATTAGATGATCTTCGTCATGATCCATGGAGTATCGATTCTTAAAAACCAAGCAGTGTGGGCTCAGGGGTGTTGAGAATTAGACTTCGATCGGTTGTCGTAAAAACTGCAAATATGACCGCGAAGTATATTTATACACAACATTTGCTAACGTGTATTACTATAATTATAGTGACAAACCGGACCTGACTATTAACAGTGAATTTCAAATAGCCAGTAAATCTAACAAAATGAGCGGCGCTTTTCAATCATTTTGACTGATTACGACAAACACGCCATTAGAAACGGGCGTGAAGTGATGCCTTTCGCAATTCAAATTTCGGCAGTGCCTTAGGAGGGTCCGAGCACCTCGATGCCGAATTTTGATCTACGATGATGGGTATAGTTACGAAACCGACGCTATAATTCGTTTCGTATTGAGAGCGTGCAAACAGGCTTTAAGCTAATCTATGCCCTCTATTCAAAAATTAGCTAAGGAATATGCACAAAAAACTTTATACAATTAATAGGCTTTGCGGCGGTTCGGTCGCTCGCTTGACAGGACACCGTGAACCCAGCACCTAAATTATCCATAGCCAATGGGTTATGGAATTTAGGTGCTGGGAGAATACGTGCATGTAGGCTTGACGGCGGCTATCCTTGCCGCCGACATCTGTCAATTGAGTCACCAAAACCCTTTTCAACAGTTGTCGAAGGTATTTTATGCTCGTTCCTTAACGAGTATTGGCATGCAGCAGCCGTTTGAAATGACGAGCAGATCCTCATTTGCAGAGGCTTGAAGGGCTTTATGAATAAAATTTTCGTCGGCTTCGCTTGGTTGGCGCTGAGTGGTTTATCTGTTCAGGTTGCAGCGGAAGAAAAAAATCGGGACTTGGTTAAAATTCAAGCCGAAATCGATGCAGTCAATCGGAATATAAAGCGGATTGAAAAAGAGCAAGGCGCATTATTAACGCAGTTGGCTGAAATTGAAAAATATTATGGCAAGACCGTCGCAACCTTAAAACAATTGCAAGGGCAAATCGATAGCAAGCAACGAAAGATTCAGGATTTGCGCAACAAAACGCGATTATTGCAACTTGAAATAGCTGAACAGAATGAAGGGCTAAGTCATCAAGTTAAAGCCGCTTACGCGATGGGCCGTAAGGAAAAGTTGAAGCTGATGCTTAATCAAGAAGATCCGGCTCTATCCAGCCGTATTATGGTTTATTATGCCTATCTAAATAAAGCGAGGCTGGAGAAACTGGCCGAAATTAGCCAAACGGTCATAGAACTCACCGAGCTGGAACGGGAAAACTTCAAGGAAAGTGAATTACTCGAGCAGACTTTGCAGTTAAAAAAAACCGAGCAAGAGGCATTGGACCGAAGCCGGTTGCAAAGGAAAGAATTACTGGTCCGTCTGGAAAAAGATTATTCCTCCAGCAAGCTTCGATTGAGTCAATTGCGGGAAGGCGAGGCTCGATTACAAAAATTGGTTAATGGCTTACAACAAGCGGCGATTAAACAGCCGTTTGAACCGGAACCGGGAAAACAGGTCATAAAGCAGCAAGAGACAGTCGATTGGCCTGTTAAGCCTTTCGCATCCGCGCAAGGAGACTTGCCTTGGCCTATTAAAGGTCAATTAGTAAAAAAATTCGGTAGCCCTAGGTTGGGAAGTCGTTGGGACGGCGTTTTGATCGGTGCGGGCGAAGGTACGGAAATAAGAGCGGTTTCTGCGGGCAAGGTAGTATTCGCCGATTGGCTAAGAGGTTATGGTTTATTGACGATCATCGATCACGGCAATGGTTATATGACGCTCTATGCGTTCAATCAAAGCCTTTATAAATCGGTCGGCGACCGAGTCGCTCCAGGCGATGTGATTGCCTCGGTCGGTAAAAGCGGCGGTAGAAGCAAGGCGGGTCTGTATTTTGGAATACGCAAGAATGGCAAGCCCGTCGATCCGGTTCGGTGGTGCCGCAAAACAGATTAGGATCGCACAGGATAAATGTATTATTTAAATCGGAAATCAGAAGTTTGGAGTTTTTAGGGCTATGCAGAAAAAAAGTTTATGGGGTTTGGTTCTGGGGATGTTCCTGGGCATTTTTATCAGCGTTGGCGGTAATGTCCTAGCTGAGCGAGGTACTCGATCATCGGAGACCGAGGTGTTGCCTTTTGAGGACCTTCGTACCTTTACCGAAATCTTTGGGCGTATCAAGCGCGATTATGTCGAACCGGTAACCGACAAACAGTTGCTCGAACATGCAATTCGAGGAATGTTGATCGGGCTCGATCCGCATTCGGATTACCTGACCGGCGATCAGTACAAGGAGCTTCAAGAAGGTACAACGGGACAATTTGGCGGTTTGGGGATTGAAGTCACGATGGAGCACGGTTTTGTGAAAGTCGTATCGCCAATCGACGATACCCCCGCCCAACGGGCTGGCGTGAAAGCCGGCGATTTGGTTGTCCGCTTGGATGATCAACCGGTTAAAGGGATGTCGCTGGGCGATGCGGTAAAGCTGATGCGAGGTGAACCAGGTAGCGGCATCGTGTTGACTATTATGCGCGAAGGCGAGGAAGCGCCGTTGAAAATTGAGATTATCCGGGACATTATCAAGGTTAAAAGCGTTAGAAATCGGCTTCTCGAAAAAGATTATGGTTATTTGAGAATCAGCAGCTTCCAATCTAAAACCGGTGAGGGTTTGCGTAAGGCTATGGCGGAATTAGAAAAGGAAAACGATGGAAAGCTAAAAGGATTAGTACTGGATTTACGCAATAATCCCGGCGGCGTCCTAAATGCAGCCGTTGATGTAAGCGATGCTTTTCTTGATAAAGGCTTGATCGTATACACCGAAGGACGTATTGAAAACTCCGAGATGCGTTTTAATGCTTCTCCGGATGATGTGCTCGATGGCGCGCCTATTGTGGTGTTGATTAATGCCGGATCCGCTTCGGCATCTGAAATTGTAGCCGGCGCACTTCAGGATCATCGGCGAGCGGTCATCATGGGCGAGAAATCGTTCGGTAAAGGTTCGGTACAAACTGTTTTGCCAACTAGTGGCGGAGCGGCGGTAAAGTTGACTACCGCACGTTACTTTACGCCTTCAGGCCGCTCTATTCAGGCCGAAGGCATCGAACCGGATATACAGTTAGACCGCTATAAGTTGGAATCGGTCGAAGGACCTGACTTTAAGCCGGTCAAAGAAGCCGATTTGTCACGCCATTTAACTAACGGCAACCGGTCTACTAAGAAGCCGGAAACAAAGGATGCCGAGCAAGATCAAGAGAAAAGCAAATTGGAAATTACCGATTATCCGCTTCATGAAGCCTTGATGTTGCTGAAAGGGATCGCAATTTTGCGGAATTAACGTTTCTATCGGCGCATGAGACCCCGGCATTTCATTGGTTTATTAATCTTTGGGATGTCGGGGTTTTTTATTGTCTGGCATCCGTCCGCGGCAGAGTTAAATGAACGTTCGCGCATCGCCATCATTATGGACGATATGGGCAATAGTCTCGAAATCGGTACTGCCGCAATCGGATTGCCCGGTAATATCACATATTCGTTTTTGCCTTTTGCTATGCATTCCAGGCGGTTGGCATTACTTGCATCGCGTCACGGTAAGGAAATTATGTTACATGCGCCGATGCAGGCACTAAGCGACAAGCCCATGGGGTCAGGCGGGCTAACCGTATCGTTGGATCGCAATGAGGTTGTGCGTCGGTTTTCGGCGCAATTGGTGGCTGTTCCGGGTATTTCGGGTGTCAATAATCACATGGGCAGCGCTCTGACGCGTGATCCGGTAACAATGGGCTGGTTAATGGAGGCCTTAGCGAGGAAACCCGATGCTTTGTATTTTGTCGACAGCGTGACGACGGATCATTCGGTAGCCAAAAAAGTGGCGGATGCTCATCGAGTCCCTGCTTTGAGTCGGGATGTTTTTTTGGATCATGTGAATTCGGAAGTTAAGATCCGCGAACAATTCGAGTTGCTTATTTCGACCGCTAAACGACGCGGTTATGCCGTGGCGATTGGTCATCCGAGAGTGAATACATTAAAGGTTTTACGGGAAAGATTGTCGGACTTGGATCGAATCGGAGTCGAATTAGTGCCGGTTTCGGCATTATTGCCGCAATACCCCATTCCTCGGACATTTCCGGTTAAACAACGCCAATTGCCTGTTCAAATAGCCGAGCAAAAAGCGATGGAACCCTTGAAAACAAGAAAATATGGAGCGATACGGATTAGGCCAATATCTTTAAAGCCGAATTTTCAAACGGCAAGTGACAAATTGCTGATCCGAGAGTTTGATTTATTCTGATGGTTAAGGGTTTTGCAATAAATAATTTCCTGGCGCTATGGTCTTTGTCGAGGCTTTTCCTCAAGTTTGGCATTGCTCGGTGCGGCATAACGAGGCCACTGGGTTGTGTTAATCAAACTGACTGAATTTACTAAGTAATCGGACACCATATTGATGTAATTCTTATTTTAATTCGTTTGTCCTAGGCACAGATCATCTCTCCTTATAAGTTCAATGCCGAAATGCGATATGTGAAAATTATCTTTGGTAATCAAAATAAGGCATTTGGCACAAAGTTGGGGCATATAACATGGAGCTAAAGCGGCAATATTAGATGGCATAAAGCCAAAATGCTCTGTTGTTGCTAAGGGATATGCACAAAATATCTTCACCAAGAATTACGCTTTGAGGCACTCGCTTGATAAAACGCCGTGAACCCGGCACTTAAATTATCCGCGATAGTTAACCGTAGCCAATGGGCTATGGAATTTAGGTGCTGGGGGTTGAATCCGACCATGCTTAACGGCAGAATCTAATTGCCATGGGTGGCGTGTTTTACGGTGCTAGGGTGTCTCAGCAATTGCCGAGGAGCAAAAAATCTGCCCTGTTGCCGACACCTGTCAATCGAGCCAGCGAACCCCCTTCCAGCATTTGTCGGCGTTATTTCATGCTGACTCCTAACTTCCTTGAGTATGTCATCAACTGGTAAAAAAATACTGGCATCATCTTTGCCTTCTCTACTGAATAATAACCGGTGTCGTCGATTGCTATCTGTGATTTTTGGAGAATCGGTTTAAAGTCTAATGAATGGGTTTGGGGAGTGATAATGATGAGGTTTGGGTGTTCATGCGGCAAATGAAACTGGGCGTTTTTTTACCGACGAGCAATAGTCATTTGTCGAATAGGCGACGACAGGGACGGGGTGTCTCCGGTTGGGATCTTTCAGATTGTCAGCGTGTTGCGATAAAGGCCGAGCAGGCTAAATTTGATGCAGTCTTTATGAGTTCCGATGCGTCATTGTTCTGTCATTCTCAGGATGATGAATCGGTAAAGCTATTGATTTCGTTGGCGCGTGTTACCGATCGGATCGGTTTGGTGGCGCCGGCATGTTGCGATTACTCCGATCCATATGGTCAGGCAGGTTCGTTTTCCGCCCTCGCTCATATCAGTCGAGGGCGGGCCGGTTGGAATCCCGGGACGGAAAATAATAATGATCGAAATATTCTTACGGAGCGAACTCGCGATTATATTGATTTAGTGACTTCTTTGTGGGCAATGTGGGAAGTTGAAGATGGATTTGATAATTTATCCAGGCCCATCAATAAAAGCAACAAGTTGGATGCGGTAGTCTTGGAGCGAACCAATTATGATCACCCGGTACTGGTTCAAAATATTTTATCCGATAAGGATATTGAATTGGCGGCACGGAGTGCTGAAGTGGTTTTGGTTCGACAGAAGAATGAACAACAGGCAAGGTTGTTTTATTCCGAGCTAAAAGAAAAAGCGATCTGTTTCGGTAAGTGTCCTTCGCAGCTAAAAATTGTGTCGTGTGTGGTGCCTGTCGTTGCCGAGACAGCCGAGGCGGCTCATGAAAAATATCATTTACTCAAGGAGTCGCTAAACTCTGCGAAAAGATTAGGGTCGTTTGATTCCGATCTCGACAATGAAAGTACTACAGAGTCTATTCTGCAACAAGCATTACCGGAATGGTTCGATCATAACAGTTTCCGGAATGCCTCGATAGAATCGATACGCGGGCTGATGGACGTCGCGTCTGTGTCATTGCGAAGGCTTAATGACAGCGGGCATCGAGTCGTTATCGGTACACCAAAGCAAGTTGCCGATCAGCTGGAGGAGTGGTTTATAGGCGAAGCTGCTGACGGATTCGCTATCATACCGCCTTATTTACCCGGGGGATTTGACGATTTTTTAGATCTAGTCGTTCCGGAATTGAAATTTAGAAACTTATTCCGTGCTGAATATGAGGGAGTGACGCTACGCGATCATTTAGGTTTGATGCGACCGGTCAATGATTTAGCGAAACGGATGATTCAATTTTCGTTATCTTACTCCTTTTCATACTGAAAAATCGTTCGGCTTTGTTGATGGCGCCGTATTTATCAGTCAACGGGCGCCGATCGCCTGGCGCCGAAATTTGACTAGCAAGGGATATAGCTTTCGAAAGGCTATGTTCGCGTTAATAGTTGATACTTTATTACGCCAATGGTTGAAAGGAGGGTACGGTTGCTCGATTGTCAGGTGTCGGCGGCAGGGAAAGCCGCCGTCAAGCCTACAT
>NPIE01009148.1_pt1 | contig 26745 bp, 18 predicted proteins | sample 8637661 | NCBI WGS metagenome assembly NPIE01 (sample SAMN07420842, study PRJNA396082) | bioreactor metagenome | isolation source: sample BA12 brine-fed electro-methanogenic bioreactor BA | place: Japan: Kochi | collected 2016-12-09 | reverse complement strand
AACCAGAAAAAATGATCGTCTGCCTAAGCGATTCATCATGCCCCCGTTTTCACCCAAACGATCTTCAAATTTTTTGCATCCGGCCGATTTACTAAACTCTCAAGCAATGATTGTTCATCCGGTTTTAAGTCTCTAGGACAAATTATTGTGTATTCGATTTCCGGCCCTGGTCCATATTTGCTTATTAAAGTTTCGATCGTATTGGGAATTTGAGCAAGCTTATGTCTTACCGGTCCTCCGGTTTCGCCGCTAGTGTCGGTCAGGTCGCGAATAGTAGTCACTTCAACCGCGAACACATGCGAAATTTTCCCTTTGCCTCCCGGTTGTTTGATTTCAACACGGCCTTCCGGACGCGGCCGCCGGCTTCCGACACGAAACGCTTTTTGAGTCTTAAATCTCGCCATATACTGCGCGGATTCTAATTTTGGATCGCTAGTCGTAATGGGAACTCCGGTTCTTTCTTCCCATTCGGGAATCAACTCGCCCAAAACTACATTTTGCATGGCCCCTCGTTCATATTCCGCCCAATCGTGTTCTGCCGGCGCCAATCTTTCCTGAACATCTTTTGAAACACCTTTTGATGTGACTTTTACCGAAGCCACTAACGGTCCGGAAGACTTCGATTTCGAAACTTTTCTTGAATTGAGCTTTGGATTAATCTCCCCGCTTACATAACTGGTTTCCGAGTCTTGGTTTTCCGACGCCTTGACGAGTGTTAGTGAGGTCAATTTGTATTTCTTTTTGATAGAAATTAGCTTTTTATCCAACCGCTTAGTGCTAATTTTTGGGTTATCGAGTAGAATTTCCGACTCTCGAATAGCCGACTCCAAATCTCGTTTTTTCTCATTTTCAGTACGCTTGTCATCCTTTTTCCCAAATAGTTTTGAAAACAAAGCTTTCGCCCTACCTACAATCCAGCCAATCAACTTATCCAACGCCTTATCAATCGGCACGCGAACTTTATTGATCACTCCCATGACTTTATCGGCAACTTTACCGAAACCTGCGAAGCCGGCGAGAAAGCTGATGGCCAGAGACAACATGCCGGCCAGTACCGATTCGACGCGTTTGGCCGCCGCACCGATGTTGCCGGCGGCGATTTGAACGATCGAACCGACGAATGCGGCGCCGACCTGGGCGATTTTCGACAATTTCTGCACGACGACCATCACTAGATCGTAAATGGACAAAATAGCCGAAATGAAACCGGCACCCGGTATAAACATTGAAACAATCTTGGGAACTGCCTTTTTGACGACCATGTCGACAACCATGCTGATAATTCCTCCGACCACGGTGTCCTTGAGGTCCGAAAGCTGATCCTTGATTTTATCCCATGCGGCAGCGGGTCCTTGCGTGACCAATGTTTTGACGATGTCGAAACCGGTTTCGAGCGCCTGAACGGTTTTTTCGCCCAGCACTTTGACTAACTTGACGCGCATATTTTGCCAGGTCAATCCCAACACCGAAAACACGAACTTCGCAATCTCGCCCAATGCAAACGAAGCAGGAATATAAACACCCGGCAATGAACCGGTTAGCCATTCGAATAACCCTTTTTTGAGATGTCCTAGAAAATTGCCGGCGAATTTTTGGAAACCCAACTTACCGGCCGCCGCCAAATTACTGACGAAAGGTAAAGGATTTTTTAGAATCGCTTTCAATGCGCCGCCGGTACGCTTAACGATACCCATTACGCCGGGTTTAACGGTGTCAAAAATAATCTCTAGAAGATTCCAAACGGCGGTGCCCGCCCAACCGATGAACTGGCCCGCGAACGAACCGAAGACCTTGGCCAGTTTACCGAACGCGAGCGGAATCAGAATAATATCCTTGATTTCCAATGCCTTGAACGCGGCAATAAATAGCCCCGGAATTTGTGCGGCAAAAGTTTTGACAGTTTGCATCGACTTTTTGAACCAAGCCATGCAGCGCGCTACCGCATTCGCTTCCTGAATTTTGGCCCAGACATCGCCCTGATTGATCAAGTTCATGAATCCGCCAATCAACGCCTCGGCATCGTCCGGAGACTTGTCTCCGGTGATCGGATCCTTGCCGAGAACAGAGCACAACAACGGATAAGCATTCGTTTGGCTGCGAGCGAACTCGGCGATCGGTTTGAGAATTGCATCCTTGATCAAACCGGCAATTCCGCCAACGAGACCGGCGGCAAAAGATTTTACTTTGTCTATTGGTCCGGTAATTAGACGCTTGCCCTGCTCCCAAACAGCATCCAGATTTTTGATATCGGTAATCGATCGCTCTTTGATAAATTGTTTAACGCTTTCCCAAATACCGCTCCCCATTTCCTTGAGTGCATCGAACTGTTGGTAAACCCAGTCGCTGATTTTCGAAAAGATTCCATGATTTTCCAAAGCCTGATTGATAACCGGGCCGATTCCGGGCAGCAGACTGATGACTCCCCTCATGATGTTTCCCGGACTGCGATCGACAGCCGCACCGGTCACCGGGTTCATGCCAATCACCACGGTCAACATCGGAAAGCCCGGAATCAAGGCTGCCTTTCTTGCAATGAAATCCCTCGGATCAGGCAAGAAGCCACGCTGAAGAGCAGGCGGAGTCGCGGTCGTCGTCACTTGCGGACTGCGCTGCACGGCGGCGCCCTGTTGTATCGTATGGGTAAGCTCGTGTGCGAGCAGTTGCTTGCCTTCGCCGGTACCGGGCCGGTATTGGTCGTGGGAAAAGAATATGTGATTGCGGAAGGTGAATGCCTTAGCGCTCAATTGATTGCTTAAGCCCCCGGATTCAGCATCTCGATGAATCCGGACATTGCTGAAATCGGCGCCGAAGCGCGGCTCCATGAAGCCTCGAACATCGCCGGATAAGGCCTCGCCGCCGGTGGTTTTATTATGAATCGCCGATTGGACTTGACTACTGACGCCTGGCGCGCCGTCGCCTTTGCGCTGTAATGGTTCTTCTTCTTTTTTCCGGATCTCTTCATCGGGTAATTCGGCTTTCTGCAGTTCTTCGGGAGCTTCGGCCTTTTGTAAGGGTTCTTCTTGCTGCTTTTGCAACTTGTCTTCCGGAACTTCCGCCTTTTGCAGCTTCTCGTCTTCTTGCTTTTGTATCGTTCGCTCGGGCTCTTCGGCTTTTTGCAGCGGTTCTTCCTCTTGTTTTTGGGATTTTTTTTCGGGGAGTTCGGCGTTTTGCAGTGGCTCTTCTTGTTTCTGAACTTTTTCCTCCGGTAATTCCGCCTTTTGCACTCGCTCTTCCGGCGCCGGCATCTTCATGACCTTATCGGCCATGTTATCAGCCTCTTGCTCGAATTTGTCACCGGGTTTGTTGGCCGTCATTTTCAATTGCACGGCCGGCGCCTTGGATTCGTTCGCGGCCGCAAAAAATCCGCTCGAACCGGCCTTGGCAAAAAATACTTGATTGGCCGGTTTCGAAACAGTGCCGGATGATTTTTTTACACCGGTTTTCATAGGCTCCACTCCACCCAAAGCAGGTTTTGCATCCACGGCAGCTTAATCGTTGCAATGTTCCAAGGCAGGCTATCCAGTAAAATGTCGCAGCTTCGATATTCGACATGCAGTTGCCAGTCACCATCGCCACGCCGCATAAGTTTTCCGGGCCTCAGAATAAATGTTCCTCGTAAACTGTCGATCGAGGTATTTCGTAATACGTCCCAATGTTTCACCACGGCAGTCAATAATTCATCAGCTTCGCTTCGTTCTTCGTGACGCAGTTCCGTTAGCGTTTCGACCGGCACCGGCAAGTCGATATTGCATAGCACTTTTGGCAATACCAAGTCGTATTCGTGTGCCGTCGGTTCTCCGGTTGCCAGATAATGCAAAAGCGCTAAGGCCCTGCCGGTTTTAACGATTTTATAGTCTTGCAAACAAGCCGATACGGTAAACAATTGCGTCAAAAATGGATGCAGCAGCACCAGGCCGGCATTATCGACATAGACGCCTTCGTTGATATCCGGATCGTCGAAGGGATACGAAGAATGCGCTAGTGGCTCGTCTTCCTGCCGATGTGTCGCTGGTGTTGAAGACCGCGACGCCGAATCGCTTCGCCGAGAGTCTTGATGTTGCCGCTTTACTTCGAAATGTCGATCCGGCGCGTAGTTTGCGTCGTATCGGTCTTTAACAATTGCGCCCATATCGTCCAGCATCGTTTGGCTAACGGCTTGACCCGATGACAATATGACCAACAGATTCTGCACAACCGTTCTTAAGCGGTCGTCTTCGGCAGTCTCGGGCGGTACGGAATTCGTTAAGCCTTGCCGTATTTTCTCGAAAACGACAGCGGTTTCCGGAAAATAGCGAACTAATAAGCGGACAACGAAATCCGTCGAAAACTGCCGAAGCAAACGGATTCTAGCCGCATCGTCTCGTAAAACTCCGATCAGCGCCTTGCTAAAATCCCTTTCATCCAAGGCGGACTCGTTATCACGCCAGTTTTCGGTTAAAATCTGTTCCAAATTTCGCCCGTCCGGCAACCGGAACGACCAAGGCAAACGGCCTGTCCTCAAAAAAAACAACAGCGCTTCGTTTATGGTTTGTTGTCTCGATTGCCGATAATTTCCGCCGGCGATGAGCGCCCGCGAATCATCGGTATGCGAAGCTTTAACATCGGCTAAGGCTCTTTCCAGATTGGCAGCGATTCTTTTCGGTAACTCATATTCCAGTTGCGCCAATTCGACACTTCCGACATCGATCGACAAGCGGTCGAGATACAGATAATCGTTCGGCGATGAACAACGCTCCAAAACACCGTCGAGAATTTGAACAATCTTGTCGTGAGTCAAGCAAGTCAATAGGCGTTGTAATTCGACGCCGTCCGACTCGGAGCCGGTCGTTTCGGCATCGAGCGCATAGCATCGAATCACAGCGTTCATCTACGTATTTCGGATAGGGCTCGTTCGGCAACGTAATGGCAGCCGTTCGCCGTGATTATCGTGAGCCTTACGCTAGGCCCTGGCTTCTCGAATTCAACCTCGACTTTCTCACCGGCATACACCGGTTCGGACGTTCGAGCAGACGGAAAATCCCATATCCAGGCAACGATTGGAATCGATGCACTACCTTCGATGCCTCCCGAAAAGCTCATTCGGTTAGTACCGACCGACTCGAATGCAATCGTGGGTCGGATGTCAGGACCGTCGCAAAGTCTTCTGAATTCGCCGTCGGCGCAGCGGTTGCGTTCACTGCAGTCGAAGGCCGGAATCCGGGTTTCCGTATTTCGTCTGCGGTCTCTTATAATCACACCGTTGAATGTGTTGCCATCAGCCAACGGCTCATTGCTATAGCGTACGCTGACATCGAAGACCGGTGCCGGTTGCGCATAGTTCATGCTCCATTCCAAGCTGAAGCGTTCGCAAACAAAATGCTCGATTCGCAATACCGCGAACGGTTCCTTCTCGTCCGGCTCGTATCCGATTATCACGCGCCCTCTTCCCGCCTCGCCGAATGCTTGGACCAACACCTCTTCGATCGACGCGCTAAGTAGTTTGACTGCGCCGCCTATCGTATTCTCGAAAGATTGATTCAAATTAGCCGCAGTGACATCCGCAAAGACTTTTTCCGCGACTATCTCGAAATCTTGATCATTGAAGCGGAAACGAATCAGGTTGCCGCTTAGTCGAACCACCTCATAAGACGTTTCCGGGCCAGGCGCTTGCAGCCATAAACGATAAGCGCAACGCCGCGACAAACCTTCGCACGGTAAATCGCATTCCGCTTCGCAAACGAAGACCAATTCGGTTCTGACGCTGCATTGATTATGGTCCACGACCTCGACCGGAAGCACTTGACCGCTCGCTGTCGGCGAGGAAACGAACACATTGGCGCTTAACAATTCGCCGTTTACCGAATACGGAGGCGTGCCGCCGGTAATCTGCACAGTCGCGATATAGGCATCGGCATCGGTGCATCGATATTCCGGTTCGAGCAAACGCAAAGGCTCGACGATCACGATTTCGCGCACGATCGATTCGCTATCGTCGGCATCGATGATTCGAATGCGATGAACGCCCGCGTTCAATATTAGCGGCTCATCGGTCAAAGGCACATAGGCTTGATCGTTCAACTGCAATCGATAAGGCGCTTTGCCGCTCAGCGGTATCACGAAAACTTCCGCTTGATGGTTAGGATTCGTGCAGCCCATTTCGATATCGAAGGTCGGCGGCGATTTCGGCAAGACGAATTGAATCGGCGCGCAGTCGGAGCAGCACAAATAAGGCAGATAAAAATCGGCAATGACCGAACCGTCCGATAATTGCCCGACAACCGCATCCAACAGCTTACTCCAGGGCAACGGCACAGCTATTTCAGGGCGAAACGGTCTTCCGGTGACGGTTTCTAGTAGCCATTGCAAATCGTTATCGACAGCCAACGCGGGATTGCTTCTCAGCCTTTCGACAGCATCTAAAGCTCTCCTATTCGCTACGGACGACGGCGTGCGTTCAATGTTTGAGGTAACGGCGGCCATATTATTCACTGCCGATACCGCAGGTTTCGCGTCGGTTTTGGACGTCTCGTGATAGACCAATACGAACGTGCCGCCGATGGGTACGCCGGCTTTATGGCGAATACCCGGGTGTTGTTGTAAAAAATGGCTCAAAAAGCGTTTTTTCTTAATTTCGTGAATACGCCGCAGCAACTCTTCTTCTATCAATTCCAATGCTTCGAGCTTGCATTGATCGAGCATCGATTTCAAGACAAGAGAAAGAGTATTCCAATCGAGTTCGCCCGCGCTTTCATCGCCTTTCCGCTGTTTTTCGATTTCGACCGTCCATTGTTTAAGACCCGCCGTGTTTTTGTGCAATGACGACCAGTCGATTTCGATGAGATCGTCAACCAATAGTTGATCGAATTTGTAGAGATAACCCACCGACCGAATCGCGGCATTCATCAAAGGGGGTTCGCCAATATCGACCAAATCGCATACATCCCGTCCCTGATATTTTTCGGCGAATAAGGCGCCCAAGGTACCGGGCTGTCGATCGAGCATCGCTATGCGGCTTTCGGCGGCAAGAGCTTGCCGGCCGATGTCTTTGTTCAACAAGGCCGAAAGCGCCTTAGAAGATGCACAAGAAATTTCCCTCTTGTAGGCTCGGTAGAGCGTCAGTAAATCCTCGAAATAACAGGCATGCTCTTTAAGATCGACGCTTCCGGATTCTTCGAACGCTCCGGTACGCAATGCCATGATTTGTATCGGCAATCGGTAACGCTCTTTTTGCAGAAGCAGGTTTTCCAGTACATCCTGATAGGGTTTGCCTAAGTGTCCTTCGATGCGCAAAAAATTGTAGGGCTCAAGATCGAAACGCAGCGGTTCGAGTACGAACGCTTGCGAAGCATATTCAAAAGCGCGGTAGCTAAGATTTTGTGCGGCCCGACCGCGCCGGGTCAAAACCGGATTCCATAAGCGATACAACGGCGGATTGCCGGTTTGCAAATAATAGTAAGGAATCGCCTTCTCCGATAATGCGACGGAGCCCAAACGGCTAGGCGTTATCTTGATCTGCTGCGTTGCATCGTTCGTTAATGGCGGCTTATTCGAAAAGCGCTCGACCATCTCGACCAAACGCGCGAACAACTGTTGTAGCGTTCGGGTTTGCTCTGTACAGGCGCCGACCGCAGGAGACGGCAAAAAACGATGCCGGTAATGGCGGCCGGGCTCGGCGACGGCTTCGGGAAACAATAAACCCACCATTAAATGCCGTGGAAACAACTCTGCCGGCGGGCCGCATAAACAAATCAACTCAGCCGCTTGCCAGCGAAATTCGTCGTAAGCGGACAACAAGTCGTCGAAACAATCGTAATAATACGATAGAAATAAAACTTGTTCGGCCGAATCGGGTTGGCTATTCAAAAAACCGAATTTCGCGTCGAAGCCTTCGAACGGGTCGTTCGGATAATCGTTTTCGACGAGCGGTTTAAAGGCTCGATACGCTGCCGATAAGGCCTCGCCGACTTTAGCGGCCAAGCCGGAAGACGAAAAAACGGCGTGAAATGCCGCCAAGACCTGCTGCGAAGTCGCCAAGGACGTACTCGGCACGCTGATGTTCGGCAAACGCAAATCCGGCAGATTGAAACGTTCGGCCAATTGATTCTCCAAATCGGCGGAACTCAGACCCGCATCGAGGCCGTTGAGCGCGGCAATGATGTCGGCTAAATCGGTGCGTTTGATCAACAAACGCCTAAGCGTGACCGTCACCGACGATCCCTTATCGTCGCAATTATTCGGGCTGCAATTGCGCAGCGGCGCCTTTTTCAACTCCAAAAAAAACAGCAGCGCCTTATCGTTCAAGAAACCGGACGGTTGATTCAAGGCTTGGGTGTTCGGCTCGCCGTTCGGGAACAGTTCCCAAAGCGGATAGCCTTCTAAGGGTGCATACTCGATATCGTTGGGCAGCGTGTATGAACGATAGGAGCTCAGCTCGATATCGTCGGCTTGGCTGATCAAATACCCTTCCGAAGTGATACCGATGCCCTTCGATAGCCGAATAACCGCTTCCGGAGACGTCGTGTATTCGAGTTCGAACCCGCATACGATACCGATACCGATCAGGTTCGAGCGCGTCAGTCGGTTTTGCTCGTCCAAGTAATTAAATACCTGATTCAGATGCCGATTACTCAGTACCTGATTGGCTTCGAAAATTGGAAATTGATCGTGTTCAGCTTTCATGACGTTTTGACCGTATTCATGGGTTTTCAAAGGGCCGTGGTACGGCATTGAGCGAACCGAGGGCCGTTCTATCGAGCAGTACCGGATTATGATCGCTGCCGTCGTCGCAGTCGTGTAGAGTCGCTTCGGGATAGATAGATTTCAGATCGGCCAGCAAATTGACTACGATTCTCAGCCGGTAAGACACTTCAATGTAGTGTTGGTAATGCTTATCGAGCAAGGCTTTCAATTCGGTTTCGGTACCGGCTTTAAAGTGAGCATCGGAACATAGAACGATCGGTGCCGGTTCGAACGACGTCAAATCTTCCGGCGGTTCCAGGCTGTTTTCGACATAGTCGTTCAGCCAACCGGAAAACGCCGTGCCGTAATCGGCAAGAATGCCGGCGGCGCATCGACATAACGACGTTTGGTCTCCATCGAGCAAGGACTTGGCCAACAAGGCTTCGACTCTTTCCTGCAGGCGCTGTTCGGTCCAATCGATCGAGGCGTTCGCTTCGAGCCAGAGGCACCAAGCCGTTTCGAAACGTTCGAATTGCCGGCCGTAACGGGCGATTTCAGTAAAATGCTCTGTCAACCGCGACACGATAGCGATCCATGAAACGGCGCCGATTGCCAAGGTACATCCGATCCCGCCGGGATTCAGGTTCGACTCGAATTCGCTTACCAGCTGCGCCCGCAAAACGTCCGGATCGAAATAACCCAAGGTTTTACCGTGATACCAGTCCTTGAATACTCGGCTGAATTCGCTGTAAATCGTTTGTGCACAGTCGCAGGTCTCCTCTTCCGAGGACTGGTTTTGTTCGAGCAATAGCGCCGCCAACTCGTCAACGACCGGTTCGCAGGGATTGTCGATGATCCCTTTGTTGCCAACCCAACAGATTTTGCTCAATAAGTGCGCCGGGGTTTCTTGGCGTATCGTGCGTTCGGCAAACGCTCGCAAGTCCAAGTTAAGGTTATACGGCGAGGTCCAGCCCGGCATGACCCAGGTCAAATGAAACGAATAAGGGTCCTCAAAGCCGCAGGTTTTACATTCGCCTTCGGAGCAAGCCGGATAAAGCGCGTCGCCGGGAAACTTGGGTCTGAGCAGGACATGTTCGACCAGTATCGTTCGTTGGTGAGCGCTCCAATTCAGCAAAATAGCCTTGATCGTTTGCGCTTCGGCCTCTGTTGCCAAATCATCCGGATGAGCGGCACGCAATACATTCACATCGTCCTCAAGCGTTAATCGATGAGTCTGCTCATCTATCCGATAAATTTTAGGGTCACTCATTTGCTTGACGACCGTACGGTAAGCGGCGGTGTTGGACGCCTCGTATGCATCAAGCTCAAGCGTGCCGGTCAGCCAAGGTCGATTGTTCCAATCCATCAATTCCAAGGCCATTTCGGTCTTGCCGGCAATGGTTTCCAATGGCGACAATGCCAAATTCAGATCGGCAATGCCCAGCAGAAGATTCACGCGTTTTTTCAGAACCGGATATTGCTCGGGCGCGCAGGCTTCGCCGGTGTAATCAAACGACCGGTAACGGTACCGGCTAATTTCCGGTAGTCCCTTGAGCAGGGCGAGTTTGGTGTCGATCAAGGAGGCTTGCGTTTTTTGGCGGCCGGCAAGGTCGGTGAGCAATAAGATGTAGTCGGATAACTGTTCGCCGAAGCGGGCCAATAAATGATCGAGAAAACGGTTACGCCGCTGCAAGAATTCCAGTTCGGACTCGATCAGCTTTTCGAGTTTTTCCTTACCCAAACCGGCGACCAGATCGTCGTAACCGTCGATGATGTCTTGCGTTAACTCCTTGATAAAATAGGTTTGATGTATGCCGGGGTCCAACGAAAAACAATCGGCACTTTGCGCTAGCTGTGCTAGTTGATTGGCTAAGAATTGCTCGAATACCAGCAAATAGGCTTTCAATTGTTTGGCCTGAGCCCGCCGTATTTTGGACGCATGGCTGGGCAGGCCTTCGGGGCCGATGCCATAACTCTGCGGAAATTCATTTTGTATCGGAAAATAATGGCCGGGATTTCGGTATATTCCCTTCGGCAACGGCAGGTCTTTCGGCGTATTTTTGATCTTCGGGCGCTCTGCCTCGCCGCGTAATTGATGCAAGGTTGCAATGGCTTCGTCGTAGCGCGCTTGAAAAGGCAGGCCGTTTTTAAAAAATAAAAACCTCGATGCTTCGCGGTAAAATCGAGGCTGTTTGCGATCGTCAAGCATCAGCAACCAGGCCGCGCTGATTCGATCCGGATCGAACAAAGGCGTGCCGTCGTTTTGCCAAATCGGGTCGGCCTTGCCTTTGACGATTCGGCCTTGCGGATCATAGAGGGTTAATAGCAGGTTGTTGACCGCCAGAACGCCGTCGATCGCCATCAAACGTTTGACGATATCGGACGTTCTGATTTCCGATTTCAACATCGCCCGCTGCAGATCTTCGGATTTGATGAAACCGTTGTCGAGTGCCGGCCCGTTGAAAATAGCTTCGACCGACAAGCCTTCATCGCGCAATTCTTGCAAACTGTAAAACGCAATCGGCGGATTTAGGTAATGCTCGATTTCCTGCCAGATGCGCGCTTGCACGCGATCGATATCGGCGTCGGAGGCCACTTCAACATCGGCGCATAGCGCAATTTCGGCCAACGCTATGCCTTCGATACGGCAATAATCCTCATCGAGATTGCGCCTCTGATGCAATAACCTTTTGGCCTGTTCGACGGCTTGAGCAATCTTGAGCGCTTTGCGCCGATAAAGCCCGACGATTCCCGAATCCGAAGCGTCTTCCAGCAACTCTACAAGTTCGGCCAGCTTCGTTTCCGCCTGTGCATCGGCATTGCCGAACACGCGCAGCGTGGCATTGTCGATTGCCAGCGTTAATGCTTCCGATGTCAGCAGAAAATCCACATGGAACAATTCCCGCCAATGTCTTTTTAAATAACGCTCCTTGCCGGCCTGATCCAGTGTCGCATCGGTCCAGACATCGTAGTCTTTGGCCGCGCCGATTCGGACGCTGATCTCATAATCGTGGAAATTATCTAAAAAAGCCTGCCATTCGTCGGCTGCGGACAGGGATAAATCGGGGAAACGCACTTCGACGACCCGAGTCTGCACTCTGCCTTCGGCGTCATAAAAAAGGCGCGTTTTCTGGATTTTGCGGGTATTCAAGTCGCCCAACTCAGGATCGGATTCCAATTCCAGCAAGACTTCGTATAAACCCAATACCGCCACTTTTTTCGGGTCTAACTCGCCTTGCTCGGGCTTGCGGTAGGACAAAACCAAACGATCTTCGTCGCATAGTGCGTAATAATAGGTTTCGCAGGCGCATTGTTTACAAAATACCCACGCATTGCGCACCGGCTCCAAATCGATTAGCACGCGCCTGAAATCGTCCGGTGTGACGGGACCGCTCGTTAGTATCTCGCGTGCGGTATAAAACGCTTGAGCCGGGAACGGGTCGGCGGCGGTCGAGAATTCTCGGGTCAACAGGTCCTTGATATCCCAACCGCTTCGGTAAGCGATATCGGTCAATGCATAACACAAGGCTTCCAGGATCGTGATGCCCGGATCGTGGGTGCTATAATCGGTCCAATGCCGACTGCCGGCCTGCTCGATATAGCCGATGCCTTCGCGGCGCAACGCAAAAAAGTCTTCGCTCGGTTTTTGCGAATCCAATCGGGGTAAAAAGGCGGCTTGCTCTTTCATGGCTCGCAGGGACAGGTTTCGCCGAGTTCATTCATCGCGGCGGGTTTGATGACATCGATTTGGTGTTTTTCGGCCGGCGCCGAAACCAAAACCGATACCGCAGTCGAGCCTTGCGCCTCATCGACCGCGACTTCCCCAGCCTGCCCGCCGCTATCGTGATACAGCACAAAATCGGTCAAATAATCGACGTAAGTCTGCTCTTCGATGAAACGAATCAATGCCGATTGATGAATTTTCCCGCCAAAAGAGGGCTTCGCATCGTTCGCAAAAGCCCAGGGCGACAAAAACTGGGTAATCGCTTGGCGCAGTGTATTGCTATAAAACGTCTCGTCGAAGCCTTCATGAAAACGGACTTTACACGAGCAACGTACAGCCTCGAAGCGCGGATTACGGACATGCAAGTTGACGAAACAGGACACGCGCGCGCTTAAAAAATCCTTGATGTCATCGAGCAAGCCGAGACTCGTATAGGGTTTTAGTGGATCGCGAAACGTTTGGAATTCCAGGTTGGGAATCGCAATCAGCGTAACATGGCCCGGTGCGAGTTCCCGGTAGACGAAATCGCCGTTTTCGCCAGGCTCGTACTGAGTATGATTCAGGCATTTGACGCGATAAATTTGCGGAAAGGCTTCCAAAACCAGGTGTTCGTAATCCCAAAGCGCGACCGCCCTGTCCTTATGACGCAGACGTTCGCTGACGCGCGTATAAAAAGCCGCCGGCGTTTCAGCGCCGCGTCCTCCGAACGAGGAAAAAGGCTGCTCGATCTTTTTGACGGCCGCATTTGGCCGCTCCAACTTGCTAATCGTGCCGGCTTTTAGCGGTTTCGCCGAGAAGCCGGGATCGTTGCCTCGGTCGCTAAAGGTCGCCTGTAAGGCTTGCGCGGAAACGGCTTGCAAACGGCAAACCGCTTCGCTGTGCGATGCCACCGCAGCCCTTAGCCAATGCCTGCCTGGCGGTAAAATCGAGTTGTTGTTATCGGCGTCGTTCGGCAGTGCAAACCTGATGATGCCGGAGTTCAATAGACCGCCCGTGCCGTCCTCGACTTCGTCTGTCTTGAAAGCGATCCATTCGTTACTCCGTAGATAACTCCAGTGGATATGCGGGTCGGGTTTGACCGTCAACGGGTCGGCCGTGCCGTCCGCGACTTGGAACAGTAGCGACAGGTTTTGCGGCGGTTCGAGCCCTGTTAGTCCGATGTAAAACTCGGCTTCGCTCATTATTTCATCATGGTTTTGTTGGAAACGAAAACCCGGTATCAAATAAACCTTACGCGTCGAATTAAGAAACGGATGCTGTTCACAGTGACCGAACGGCGCCAAATGAAAGAAAAAGGCTTGCCTATTCCGCCAAATGCCTGAATCGGCGCTATCGAGCGCAATCATTTGCTCATCCGTGGTGTAATCAAGAGTCAACTCGGTCATCCATGGGCCGACAGGAGGCTTGGGCTTGATAGGCTCGTCACCTAGGACTTCGCCTATTCCCTCAACCATCGTCGAGACACCGGCAACAAGGCCTGCAACGTTATTATTGAATTGAATAGTCTGGGCACCGAAATCCTCAATAAGTTGACTGCCGGCCGACATAACAACCGATGTCTTTTCAGTTACCCACTTACCGGCATTATCGAGCTTGATCATTTCGCTCGCTATCCGATTAATATCGTCATGGGTATTAGCTACGAGACTCAAGAAAGTATTAATCGTTTGAGTTAGATTGGCGACCCCCGTTTTTTTTTCTATTTCATTCGCGATATCAACGACCGTATCTTTCAAAGTGGAAAGCCTGATTACCGTTTGATTCAATCGACCGATAAGACTAGGAACTCCCTCACTAGCATCGTCGGGAATAGATAAAGCTGAGAGATTACTCCAGCCATTGACGGCATCCAGGTCTATTCCTACGTCAGGAAATTGTTGCAGTAAATTATTGATAACAGTTTGGATTTCCGTTTCCGCTTCGCCATAAACATGATTGATTTTTTTAAAAACTTTCTCCGTGTTTTCGATCACTTCAGGAAACTTTTCAATCAAATCATTACTAACTTCAGCCATCTGAGTGGGTAATTGACTGAGATTTTCAATGACCGAATTGTGCAAATCATTGAATTCTTGCACCCTAGTATTGATTTGGCCGATAAAATCGACTGAAGCCTGAACACCCTTTGCCAATTCCTTATCGTTATCCATCAGCTTTCTGATGTAATCGATCAAGGCTTTTTCATACTTGTCTTGCCCGAAACCTTCGCTTGTCGAAAACCGCACAAAGCCATGACGCGCAGCGGAGTTATAAAACACAGGCTCATTGAAGTCGGCGGCATCTACTACGGTTTGATTGATTTCGTTATCAAGCGAATAGGAATCGCTTGTAATCGCTTTGGTTTCGCCGGTCCCTTGTTTCCAAGTTCCCGACTGTAAATAATCGACGTTGATATTGACTTGGGTACCGAATGGCTCGGGAGGATTTTGCCATTGCCAATTGACTTTCGCTGAAAGCAGTTTTTTTTGAAAGGCTTCTTTGGAACCCAGGATCAATGAACTATTGGCTACCGGAGATGGGCCGAATGGCTGGAAAGGCTTAGAGGCGACCACCGAACCGAAATCATTGGAAACCTTTAAGGTTCTAAGCCCTTTGACGGCAACGTTCAATCCGATTTTGTCGAGCACTGCGTTTGTGAGTAACGACACCGGATAAAGGCGGTCGCTTTGATGCCGAAACTTGACTAATAAAACCGGCAAGTTGGTTGAAAAATCAAAGCCATGAACTTTAGGGCTATACGCCGTTATTGCAGGATCGGCCCCGGAAAGTTTGATTTTCAATTGAAGCCTGCCTTGCACGCTGTCAGATTTCATTGCCGACTTTTCGAGCCAACCTTCTTCGGTAGACAAAGAACAAACCAGATCCGCTTTCAAATCGCCGGGTAACGTATTGAAAGCAATATCACTCAGATAAAATTCGACCGTCACGGTCCGCTCACCCTCGGCCAACCATAAATAGTGCGAGGCAATCGCAAAACCCAGTTCGGCCTCGGGCATCGCAATGCTGTCCAGTTGCGCATTGCTATAGCGTTTATTGAAAAACGGATGCCAAGATTGTTCTTCGTTAGTCAGTTTCGCCCCCAGTCCGTCTTCGGAATCGGCAACCGGCGATGCATAGTAACGGCCCGACTGTTTAGCCGCGTTGACACCCAATCCGGCAACCGCTTCGCCGCCATGACGGTATACGGTTTTCAGCTCTGCAACCTTCGCTTTATTGGCGATGAAGTCGCGGTCGTTCGTAAAAAAGGCTTCGATGCCTGAATCGTCCTTTCCGGCCTTGAACGACACGCCGCTCTCAAACCGGTGACTGTCGGCATGTTTAGCTAATTCGGCCAATAAATGGACCCGAGGCGGTTCGGCAGGTTTTTCCTTGAGCCGTAAAATGTCCCGGTAATAAAAATCCAGGTGCCGGCCTGTCAATGTGTTGATCTCGGCCCGAGTCCCTTCGAACAAACGTAAAAACGCGATCAGCAGCGCATAATGCGGTTCATGATTGCCGTTTTGAATGAACGAATTTTCCAGTTCTTGTTTGGCTTCGACGACGATGCGCGCATAGATTTTCAAAAACTCATCGAATATCGATGTAAAAAGGTTGTGGCTCGCGATCGGATTCAGGATTGAAAACCAATAATTCGGATCGGAAGGGTCAAGCAGTGGTTCGCCGAAAACTCGGCTATCCTTGTCGATGCCGTCTAGGTACGACAGCCAATCCGGGGAATTGCCGATGATCCAATCTTTCGAAAAGGGGCTTCGATAGATATCGCCGAAGGCTTGGGCTTCTTGACCGAATATCGTCAATTCCGCAGCAACGTCCAGCTCGTCGTCGGTCAATCCGAAATCGCTCTCGTAGGCCTTGTAGTAGGCGATAAGCCGTTTGAAGCCCTGCGCCGACTGCGATTGTATGCGGCTTTGCAAAAGACTTTTCAGCGACGTATCGACCGGCAAGTTTTCTTTCAAGCGGTCTAGTTGCTTGGCCATGGTCGCCGCGATACTGAACAAGAACCCCAAGCTTTGTTTGAGCGCCTCTGCTTGCGTTCGATTGCCGCTATTGTTCAAAAAATCGAAACAGGCTTTGACTGCCGAGCGATACGCGTCGACATCTTGTATCGCGGCGACAGCCAACAACACCGAGACATTCTTATCGAAAAAACTTTGCCAATCGCCGGTGACGCTGTTGTTCAGGTCATAATAATTGAGATAGGCCGAATAGGCTTTTGCAAACACCAGGCCGTACTCCGGTCCTCGTTCATTGACCGGCACATGACCCGGATCCAAAGCCTTAGGTACACGCAAGTCTTGGCTGCTGCCTTCATGCATTAGCCCCGAGGCATCGGTGTTTTGTTTGCAATCCGAGTTGGCCATGATTCAATCGCTATCGGGCAAGAGGTTGACGGCTGCGGTTAGGTTAATATCGGTACCCTCCAATTTGTAATAGGGATAAACGAAATTGAAACGCGAGTTCGTAGCCTTAACGCGGTAGATCACTTCGATCAATACGACGCCCTCGAGCTCCAGGCTATCGTCGAGCCGAACGCTTTCCAGTTCGACACGCGGCTCATGATATAAAATCGCCGATTCCACTTTGTCCGCCATCAAGGTTTTCATGCGCGTATCCAAATTTTCGAACACCAACTCCTGCAAATTGCAGCCGTATCTAGGCAGCATCGTGCGCTCGCCTTGTGCGGTACTCAGCAGAATCTCGAGGCTCGAAGCGATGTCCGCTTCGGCTTCGAGCATCGTAACGCCGCCGCTTGCCCGGTTGAATGTCGGCGGAAAAGACCAGCCGCGTCCAAGAAAACTCATGTCATCCTCCTATTAATACTGTCGGCATACCGGGCGGTATAATCGCGCCGCCCGAAGCGCTCGAATCGCCGATACGCGCGGCCGGCATGCCACCGATCATGACCGTTGCCGAACCTTTGATTATCGCATCGACTCCGCACGAATCTCCCAAGCGCGCCGCCGGCAAACCGCCGATCAAAACGGTCGGTTCGCCCGGCGGAATGATCGGCACCGGGGCGCCTTGCGTCGAAGTGCTGACGATCATGTCGGTGATTCTGGCTGCCGGTAACATCGCTTCATCTCCTCAATTGATCTGTACGACGCCGCCTTGGATCGTGGTGCTGGCACTGCCCTTGACCGTGGTGGTGGCGCCGGAAATTTCGGCCGAACCGGAACCCGAGGCCTTGAATTCGGCTTGCGCGCTCAGTTCGGTATTGATGCCTTCGATCTTGACGTCGCCGGCGGCCTGTAATATCAAGTCTTTGACGCTTTCGAGCTTGATGCCGTCGGCATTCATGGTGACTTTATTGCCGTTCTGATCCTCGATCACGACAGCCTGATCGGCTTCGGACAAAGTCAGACGGTTGCCGCCCGGCGTTTCGAGCACGACGACCTTGTTTTCATCGTCGAAGGTCAGGGCCATCTTTTCGCGGCTGACATAGCCTTTCAGATGATTGTCGTCCTTCGCAGGCTCCGGCGCCGGTTTCGCGCTGCTGTGGCACATGCCCAAGACGACCGGATAACGCGGATCGTCGCCGAGAAATCCAACCACGACTTCATCGCCGATCTCGGGCCGAAAAAACGTTCCTCGTCCGTCGCCGGCGTCGAGCGTTGCAAGCCTTGCCCAAATGCCTTCATCGGCCGTATCGACCAGCGGCAGTCGAACCTTTATTCTGTCTTCGCCTTTAGGATCGTTTTCCAATACCGTCACGACGCCCATTTGCAATCCGCAGACCGACGGCAATAATCCCGACGCCGGCAACGGGCGCAAGTTGTAGGTTTCGGCGAATAGATCGGGGTTTAGGCCCAGTTGCGCATCGGTTTCCCAGTTGCCGCCGGAAACGCAATGCCGCACGCCCGACACATAAAACAGTCCGGCAAAGCGCTCGCCGATGCCGCTGACTTCGATCACAGTCCCCGGTATGACCTCGGCAATGCCTTGAAATTTCGCCCGGCCTCGGATTCTGGCTAGACGCTCCTTCAACAAACGCGCATCGGCCCAGGTTTTCAATTCCGGCTGACTCAAGCCGCCGCCATGGCGTATTTCATGCATTTCAGTGCCTAATATCGCCGCCAATGTCTCGGCATCGATATTGCCGGCACTGGCGGATTCCGGTTCGGAAGCTTCGGCTTCGATCAATGCCTGATCGGCCGCATGCCAAGCCGTGGCACTGATTCCGGGACTTTGCAAACGTGCATCGATTTCGGCGTCCAGTTCCAACAGGGTCGAACCGTAAGCGACCTTCACGACCGATTCTTCGCCGGTTGCGGGCTTGCCGACGGTAATCGCATCGTCGCCGACATTGACGACGAAACCGTTCGCTTCGGCCCGGCATAGCATAAAATCCCAGTCGGTCGATTCGAATTGCATGACCTCTTGTAAATCCGGTTCCGTCGCATCGCTCGTGCCGGTCAAGCCGTAATCGCCGAATAATGTTTCGATAATGTCGCTGTCTTTTTGTTCGGTAAAGTAGCGGCTGTGTATGCCGGACGTCATTTTGACCGCTTCATGCCGGCAGTCCAGAATCAAGAGGCTTTCGTTTTTTCTGAGCTTGATACTGTGCTTGACGATCATGCCTTTAAATACCGTGGCGTTTTGCGAGCGGTAACCGAACTGAATTTCGATCTTTTGACCCGGAATGAACAATCCGGTATTACTGGCGGGAAAGTCGGCTTGCGACGCTTCGCCGTCTTTCAGTTGAATCGTGGCTGACGGAATCCGGTTCAATTCTTTATTGACGCTGACCGATAGCACCTGAAATTGTCCCGGAATTTCGGTGCCGTCGATTAATAAAGTCACCGTGCAGACATCGGGGGTGGCCGGCGTTGGAATGGCGGATTCGTTTCTCATGATCGAGCCGTTTTGTTGACCGGAGGAAACACGATTTCACGGCCGGGTTCGAGCGACCTGAAGTGATCCAAGCGGTTGATTTTTGCGATTTCCAAGTAATAACGCGGATCGCCGTAGATTTTATAACACATCAGCGGCAACGTATCGCCGGCCTTGACTCTGCGGCTGTGGCTCAAGTCGGGCGAGCTTTTGTTTTCTTTCGCGGCGCGTTTTTCTTCTTCGATACTGCTTTTGAACTTGACCTTGACCAATGCCCGTATCGGCGTGCCGTCCGGTCTGAACAGTTTGTAGGTAATGCCGACTTCGACGACCCGCCCCTTAAAAATCGAATGCTCGCCCCAAACCAGCTTGAAATGCCGCGGTTCGTGAGCATCGCCTTTATAGCCGGTCAACACTTCCTTGAACGCCTTGATGTCGTCGGCGATCGAGTCGCGCGGTTTACCGTCGATGATGCCGGTATTGTCGAATAAAAATTCGAAAGAAATTTCTTCCGGTTCGGTATATTCATATTTTAATTGTTGACCGCTGGTACCCTGCCCTTGCCCGGATTCGGAAAACTTGAGCTTATAGTCGAGCGTATAGCTCTCCGGATTGATCAAGGCCTCGACGCTTTCGTCAGCTTCGAGCAAACCACCGCTTTCGGCCTTTTCCGAATCGGAGAAAGCCAGTATCAACATCTTTTCCAGTTTCCCGTTCTCGGCCATCAGCGCTCCGTTTTATTCTGTAGAATTTGTAATACTTGTTCGACGCATTCGGCAATCAAGGCATCTTGGTCGACCGGTTTTCCCGCCGTCCCCCCTCTTCCCGCATTACCCGGTTCTTGCCGTGGGCTCCCTTCTTCGGGCGGGTTGACCGTGACTTTGATATGCAGTTCTTTAATTTCAATCGGCATGGCGGACTCAGGTTTGCACCGTGAAATAACGGTAGGTCAATTCGATCGTTTCGATGACGACCGCGCTTTCGTTGGCGTTGAAATCGCCGATCTGCCATTTTTTCGGAATCGCCTGGGCGACTTTCCAAGTCCGTAGCGGTTCGCCTTTTTCATTCATCAAGATCACATTCACCGATGCGGGTTCGAACACTCGGTCGCGAAAGGCATTGAGTAACCAATCGATCACGCCGGAATCGGTCAACATGCCGCGTTTCAACACCATGTCGGCATACTTGGTTCGGACCGGTAACTTATGTTCGAATCGGTTTTCGCCGCCTTCCTTGAAGCTTTCATAATCGTATTCCACGGTGAGACCCGAGACCGACTGAAACCGGACGTCATTGCTCACTTGGCTGATGCCGAACTCTACTTTGTAATAAAAGCCGAGCGGCGGATAGTAATCGGCCATCGGCGTTATACTTTCATTAGTTTAAGTCCTTCGTGCGCGACCTCGATGGTTTCGATCGCGACTTCATTGGCGTCGGACTTCAAATCGGGCGCGGTGACCTTGACCGGAAAACATCGCGTCGCCGACCAAGCCGCGACCGGTTCGTGTTTTTCGTTCAATAAGCGAATCACGACATCGCGGCGGCCTTCGACGCGTTCGTTGGCGATTTCGTCGAGCCAATCGTTATAATCGAAGTCGCCTTCGAATTTGCCGCGTTTCATCGTGATATTGCTGAGTTTGATCAAACCGGGCATGCTGATCTTGCTGAAATCCTTGCTGTCGCTGTGCCGGTATTCGACTTTTTCACGCTCCATCACAAGACCCGTGACTTCGGTAAAACTCAATTTTGCACCGCCCCAATCCACTTGAAAGTGAAAACGCGGTAATGGATAGACTTGCGCCATGATGATTCCCTCTTGTTTGCTAAAGTATGTCGGCCGCTAAATCAGGATTCGGGCATTTTGTGCGAGAATCTGAGAATGATGAATTCGGCCGGCCTAACCGCCGCCATGCCGATTTCGATAATCATCCGGCCTTCCAAAATATCGAGCGGTGTCATCGTTTTACCCAAACCCACCGCGACATAAAATGCATGCTCCGGCTTGATGCCTTGCAACGCGCCTTGCCGCCATAGCACGGTCAAGAAGTTTTCTATCATCGCCTGGACCTTGACCCAAGTATTCGCATCGTTCGGTTCGAAAACGAATTGTTCGGTCGCCTTTTTGGTGCTTTCCTCGACCATGTTGAAAAAACGCCGGACGCTGACATAGCGCCATTCGTTGTCGTTGCCGGTCAAGGTTCTAGCTCCGAAAACCAACGTACCTTTACCGGTAAAAAAACGGATGGCATTGATCGACTTACCGCTATTGACATCGATATTGAGCGCATCGAGCTCGGATGCCGTAAACGAGTCTTTCGGGCCGATAATGCCGGATACGCTCACGTTAGCCGGCGCCTTCCATACACCTCGGGTTCGATCGACATAGGCATAAATTCCGGCAATCGCGCCGGAAGGAGGAACGCTGGTGTTAGTGTTTTGGATACCGGTCAATATCGTTTTATAGAGGGGATAGGCATTGAGCAAGCCGTCGTGCTTTTGATTCTCCAATATATGAGCGGTGCCGACTACGCCGCTAAGCCACGCATTATTGATCGAGTCGAATAGCGCTCTCGCCAACGGTAATACGCTGTCCATTTTTGCCGCGTTGGTCGTAGCGCTACCCGGTATTACCGATGATGCGCCCGGCGCGCCGGCACCGAAGATATCATCCCACTCAGCGGCGGAAGGCGGGGTTCCTGTTTGGAATTGTGGATTGTATGTACCAATTTCACCGTCGAGTTCTTTATCGTAAGCGATCAATTCTGAATAGAAGCCTTTCAGCGTCGAGGCAATCAAGTTTTGCAAACCGGTTTGTAAGTCGGCATTTTCCAGTGCATTACTGCCGGCACCCACCAACACATCGACACTACGCGCAACCGAAAACAAAAAGTTAATCAGCTGCATAAAATTAGCGGGTGTCTTGTTCTCTAAATAGCCTCCTTCTAGCGAGGTAAATTGTTCTCTTAAGGTTTGCGCAGGATTGGCCAACGTTGCATTTGCCGAAACGACCTTATCGACATCATCGATGACTTGTTCGAAATCATCGATTAATACCTTAATCGCTGCATCGTCGGTCAGATCCGCTAAATCGAAATGTGTGGAACCTTTAAAGATGACATTTTTGAAATGACGAAACTTAACATTTTTAGGGAAATTGACGGTTAACCAAGGCGTATAAGCCGCGCCGTATTTTAGATCTTTGATGCCTACACCGGAGCGGAATTCCGTGCCTTTCGGGTCGTCTTCCTTAAGATGAAACAGCCCGACGCGATCCATCAACTTACCGCATTGTTGCAGTGCCGCATCGTAGACTCCGTAAAAGTCGTTGCCGGTGGTCAACAAGGAATTGTCGGGAAAAACTAAGATCGTCGGTTCGTCTACTTTGTTGAGCGTATCGATGCCTTTTCCCGTCCCGGTAAAATCGCCGATTATCTTGCCTGCGGCCTCGTAAGTTCCTGTCGAGACAATAAAACAATCTCCGCCGCCATTGGTATAAAACAAGCGTAAACTCTCATACATGAAAAAACGATTATTCATGTCGGCCGATTCAAAGTTCTTATTGTCATCCAAACTGACTTTGGCAATCGCCGGTTCCGCACCAAATCCGAAATAGGCCTCATATTCGGCAATCGAACCGATTTTTGTCGGAACATTGAGCAAATCGCCCGGCTTGATTTTATCCGCCTTCTCGGTGTAACCGATAAACGCGGGAATCGCGGTTTCGACCGGTGCAATGGACGGAGGAAATTTCGGAATTTCCTCGATATAAACGCCTGGAGTTTTATACGCTGTAGCCATGATAATTACCGATTCCTATTAAAGATTACTCATAAATCTCCGAAACGAGTTTAATCACTCTATCGCCGCTTAAAACCGGCTTGACTGAGTTTTCGGAGGGTTTGCGGCGATTTCCGGCATTGCCGAAATAAGTTGAGGGCAACGGCTCGGCGGTTTCAAATTCCAAAGAACCGTTGTCCTGGTTTAAATATTGCCAAAATGTCGAGCGATTTTTCAGTCGCACATGAAACGAAGGCGCGGCTTGTCTTACCCTGCCCTGGCTATCGATCAAACTGAATCGACCATCATCCGGTCTTTCGGCATGCAAACGAATCAGTGCAAATACATCTTTCGGAAGACTTGAATCCAAGGCAATACCGCGAAAAATTGCACCTTCCATCTCCGGCACTTCCAGCACCGGAACATCGCCTTGATGTACATAAACCGGCCAAAGCCCGGCTTGATCGGTAATCGTATGAAGTCGATCGCCCGGTTGGTCTGCGATAAGCTGTGTCAACGAATTGCCCGATAAACCCATCGCTTCCACGAGATCGTCATTGGCGACAGCTGGAAATTCCTTGGATAAAAACAGGACTTCATCGTCGCCAGCACCTCGGGAGGCACCGGTCAGATTCGATAAGACCGGAACGTTTTCCTTGTACAAATAACGCTTGCCTTGTTCGGCATCGTAAAGATCGATGATGCGTTGCCGTCTCAGCGTCAACGCGGTGTAATTAATGAATGCCGGGTTACGCACTGTGACCGAGAACTCGAAAAGCGCATCGCTAGCGATAACAGCCTCTTCCGGAACTGCCGCGATCAGGCCCAAAGCGCTATTGATCACAATAGCCCGATAGGCTTTCAATTGTTTCTCCGTCTTTAGGGTCGGTCGAATCTCAAGGAAGGCGCGGACGTCATAAGAGGATAAGCGTTGTTGCTTTTTCAGAGGGTCATCGATCGAATCGAATAGGGTTTCGCCTTCGTCCAACCAATAGTGATGCAACACCTTCACTTCAAAGAGGCGCCGATATTTAATTCGAATTTGTTCACTCATTGGCGACCGCCAACCCGGTTTTGTGCCGGAAATCGTGAACAATTTCAGTAATGACGCCGCTTTCGCTTTTAACCGCACGGAATTTCAAATCCAACATGCGCAGCACATAAATCGCGAACGGGTATTGTTTACCGCCCAAGGTTCCCCATAGGTGATTGACTTCCTCCATCGTCGGAGAATACAGATCGAAAATCAGCTTGAACGACTCGAGTTGATCGAGCTGATTGGCGGGCGCATTATTTGAAATCGACGTCGGTTCGACCGTATCCTGCGTGAAAACGTTTTGCGCCTGAAAGAAGCGTATCGCCCGAGACAGCATCAACAAGGCATTGGTGTAATTAGTGTGAGAGGCGACGATCAGAATTTGAAAATTGAGAAAGGTCGGCGGGTTTTCATACACGGTGCGAAGTGTAACGTCGTTACGCGTGAAGTGCGGCACGTTCTTCAAGGTTTTTTCTTCCTTGATGTTGACCAGCGATAAATAAAGCACATCACGCGGATTCGCGCCCGCACCGTTACCGAAGCCGTCGGCTAAGTTCCCCAAACGCCCGATATTCATGACATCGGACCCATAATGGTCGGTTAAATGCCGATTGAGTTCGTTCAGTACTATCGTCAGAGCATGTGCGATCATGCGGCGCTTCCTATTACCGAATTTATTCATGGAACAGCTTTTTCATGAATAAAACGCAAAAACGATGCCATACTCGACGAATCGATTAAAAACACAAATTGTTGATAAATATAAGAAAATATTAGATTGAATTAGTCACGTTTTGCTCTCTGTAACAACAGCCTGTTACAGAGAGCGAAGGAAGGCTTATCAATCAAATAGAATATGCTTTATTAACAGAGACTTGAAATCTGTAACATTAAGGAGTTACAGACTGTGACAGTTGTATTCGAAATAGGACTTAGTAACTCAGCCCCGAGCATTTCGAACAAAGCCTACGCAGATCCAAACGTTTGGAGCGGTTTGAACAACCCGCTCCATGAAGCGTCATGCAGGCCGAATACTCGCTTGCATGGCTCCGTTCTTACTTGAAAACTTCGATTTTGATTATTTGCTAAGAATGCAGCTCTAGCATATGTTTAGGCGCACCTTATCATCGGATGATATTATTAACTATGCACAAAGAGTCAGAAATTGATACGCTTTTGGAACTTGATCAACAGATTCTTGATCAGGGAAATGGCTATTGGATCAAAATTGAGGCTAGACGAGTGACGTCAACCAAGGAAATTCCGCATGGTATAAGGTACTCGCTGACCTTACATGAACCCTATGGCAAGCGGATACTTGGCTATGACAATGCTCATGCTGTGAAGCCGCCGAAAAAATTCAAATTCGCTGGATAACGTTTACCCTATGACCACAAACACCGGCATATTAGCGACCAAGGCGTGCCTTATGAATTTCAAAATGCGTATCAACTTTTAATGGACTTCTTCGCAGAGGTTGATCGGTTATTGGAGGAACTTAGAAAACTATGAGTAAAGTTATGATTGGCATTCTGTCACAGGAAAAAATGCGGGAACGGGTTCTGGCTATTGCCAAAGGTGAATACAAGCCAAAACCTTCAGAGCCCAAAATTTGGTTCACCTCAATGCGTTCTTTGGCTGAAGTTTTGAGCGATGACAATCGGGCGCTGTTGAAAATCATTCAGGAAACCCATCCGGAGTCAATTTCATCTTTGGCGGTAATTACCGGAAGAAAACCAAGCAATCTGTCTCGTACCCTGAAAACCATGTCGAATTATGGGTTAGTGGAAATGCGACGCGAAAAAAATCAAGTCCGGCCAATTGCTGTGGCTACTGAGTTTCAGATTTTTGTTTAAGATAATACCGATTATTGTTATGAGATCTGGCGAGATGAAATTCTCAGTGTAATTTTCAATCAAGAAGTATGCACACACGATTTCCTCTTCCAGTGGATGTCGGATCCAGTTGACAAATCAGTCATTCGAAATGAGAGTCGGCCGACTGGTTTGGGTCGGTTGGATTCAGCGACGAGCGGCCGCTTTCAGGAATCGGAATTCAATGACCGGTTTATGGCGATCAATTTATGTAGAGCGGACGGTCGCCAGCCGGCCCGTAGCGGTCTATCACCTAAAGTGATTCAATGACAGCAATTAGATCATTTCCTGTAGATATACGGAAACCATCTAATTACTAGATTCCCGTAGAGATATTGCATGGATTCAAAAGACTTACATGGATTTGCTTCAGATAGGCAAAGCCAAAAAATTGAAGAGGACTTACTGGGTAGATCTAATTTCTCAGAAGATATAGCGGATGCAATTGCGAGCTGGCATCGTAAGAATAGCCTGGTCGTTGCTCTGCATGGTAATTGGGGAGCAGGAAAATCATCGATTAAAAATATGGCCGTATCAAAACTGGAAGGTCTAACTGAAAATAGGCCAGATGTTGTCGAATTTTCACCATGGGAATGGGCTGCTCAAGAGAAAATCACAGCATCATTCTTTCAAGAAATTTCAAAGTCAATTGACCGAATAGACAAAAGTAAGCCGGGTAAAAAACTAGTACTTAGTCATTTGTAAGTATTCAGACCCCGTTGGCAAATTACCGCAATTCAGGCGTAATTGTTGGCCTCCCCCTTTGAAAAAGGGGGATTGAGGGGGATTTATTTAAAAAATCTCCCCTAGCCCCTCTTTTTCAAAGAGGGGGACTGAATACTTAC
>NPIE01000167.1_pt1 | contig 26777 bp, 24 predicted proteins | sample 8637661 | NCBI WGS metagenome assembly NPIE01 (sample SAMN07420842, study PRJNA396082) | bioreactor metagenome | isolation source: sample BA12 brine-fed electro-methanogenic bioreactor BA | place: Japan: Kochi | collected 2016-12-09 | reverse complement strand
ATGCTGCTTCATCCCGCCAACCTTCTATTGCTGGATGAGCCGACCAACCACCTCGACCTGCAGTCCAAAGAGGTTTTGCTCGATGCCTTGCACCATTATCGGGGGACGCTGGTTTTCGTATCGCATGATCGTTACTTCGTCGATGATCTGGCGACCCGGGTCGTGGAGGTAGGGCGGGGGAAATTGTTGAGTCACCCCGGCAACTACGAGGATTTTCTGCGTTTCAAGGAGCGGCAGGGCGATAACAGTCACAGCCGTGAGCGGGTTGAACATATCGAGGGTAGGAAAGCGTCTCCCGCAACCTCTCCAGCCGATTCCGAAGAGCGTACCCTTTCCCATGCCGAGCGAAAAGAAGCCAAACGGCTGGAACGCCGCCGACAGAAAGATCTTGAAGAGATCCAGGAAAAAATTGAAAACCACGAATCGGAACTGGCGGACCTGGAAGAGCGGATGGCGCGTCCGGAAGTGTTCAACGATCCGCAGGCTGCACGCGAGGCGGCCGACCGTCATGAAGAGCTGCGCCGTGAACTGGAAGAGCTTTACGAACGGTGGGCGGATCTCGACGTGGAGGCAGCCGGATGAGCCGAGAGAGCGGCGACCCCTCGAAGTCTTCTTCGCCGGTTTTTGCGATCGCGGTTGCCGGAATCACACCGGGGGTGGGAAAGAGCACCATAGCGCTCAACCTCGCCATCTATCTCAAAGCATTTAGGGAAGATCTGCCGGTGACCCTGATCTCCCTCGACCCCCACTTCAACGTCGCGGATTTTTTATCCATCGGTGGAGAAGGGCTTTGCGGCGGCGGCGATCTTTTCTCCGGCAGCTCCTTTGCCGAGGCGGCTCATCTGGGTCAGTACGGCGTTCAGTTTTTAGCCGGAGAAAACGGAGGGGATTTTTACTCCATCGAAAGGGGAGAACTGCGCCGCACTCTGACACGCTCCTCGGCGGAAGGGATCCTCATATTTGACACCGCCTCCGGGCTGCAGGACGCCACCCGCCGGGTCCTCGAAGCGTGCAACCTCGTGCTGGCGCCTCTTTGCGGACACCGTCCCTGGCGGGATCTGTCTGTTTTGGTCGCAACGGCGAGAGAAGCCGGTCTGCAGCGCGAGGCTCTGTGGCTGCTGCCTAATCAGGTTGAGGCGCAGACGCCTGTCGGAGGCGATGCCGGGTGGCAGGAATATCTCGCTTCTTATGCGGAAGAGTTCGGCTTCCTTGTGACCCCTCTGGCGCTGGAGCACGCTTTCGACCTTGCAGAAAACACCTCCCCCGCGAACCCCTTTTGCTCGGTGATGCACCGCTTGCCTGCAGGGCCGTTTCAGCGGGGATTTCGCGAACTGGCCGCGTTTGTTCTCGATCGCTACGACCGGCCAAAGGAGGTTGCGAACGGAAAGCCGCCGGGAACCCGCCGACAGGAGCTTCTCTCTCGTGCCCGGGCTGCCCGGTTTCAACCGCAATGCCCGTGGTGCGGATTGGATACTGATAAATCAGCTCGTCTGTGGTACTGGGAAGACACCGCTCGCAGACGCCACGGCTTCATCCACCATTCCTGCATGGAAGAGCTGGCAGAGAATGTTGGAGTTGATCTTTCCGTTCTGGACAGCAATCTCCTGGCGCTGACGAAGAATGAGCCGGGCTGGAGTCCTGGTCTGGTTCTCTCTCTGCAGGCTCTGGATGAAGAGGGCGCGCCGGAGACCTGCCATGCTGCGCCGGGCGACGCAGAGATGGCCCGGGTGTTTTCCAATATGACCGGGCGCCTGATGCAGGAACTGCCTGCGGTGCGGATTTTTCTGGCGGATGGAGGGGAAAGGCCGGAGGCGTTTCTTACCGCCCGGGGATACAGAGATTTCTGTCGGCTTCGCCGACAATTTCGACAGTGGACCAGGGGGTGACCGAGGTGCGAAGAGTGTCTGATTGTCTGAAAAAGCATGTCATTGAATTCATTCCACATCGGGAGAGATTAGTCGCATGATTCTATTGCCACGTGGAAACCCGGTCAAGGAAAGCCTCAATCCCGCACGCATCGATCTGCCGGGGGCTTTTAAAAAATTGCAGGCCGGCCGCTTCACCGGCTATCTGCGGTTCGAAACGGGATCAGGGACCGGGATTCTGATTTATGAGAAGGGCAAACTTGTCAGCGCCCTGTTCGAGGGGCACGGCGAGCGATCGGTCGCCGAAGATGCCATCGGGCGCATTTTTGATGAGTCTCAGCAGGGAGATGCACGGCTTGACATCTACAAGCTGGCACCCGAGGTCGCTCTGAGCATTCACGCCCTTCTTCATGGTGAGCTGCTGTATCAGGGGCAGGACCTGAAGCTTATTGACATCAAGGCGCTTCTTGCCCGCATTAAAGAAAACCGCATGAATGGCTGCCTGCGGATTTACGCCGGTGACCGTATTGCATTGATTTTCTATGACCAGGGCCATGCCCTTGGGTTTTTTCGCGACGGTTCAACGGGGATTGAAACGACTGCCGACACTTCCATGTCCATTGCCAAGCTCCCCGGCGCCAAGATCGACGTTCTGACGACCAAAAATCTTGAAGAGCTGATGCTGACAGATCTTCAACAGTCGGTCGATCTCACTTCCCTGTGGCAGGGTGCGCGAACGCGTCAGCAGGAAACGCTGCGCAAGATCGAGGAGCAGCAGGGGCGGATCAGTGAAGAGCGCGACCGCCAGCGGCGCAGAAACGTTCAGCTTTTGCTGTGCGAAACAGCGCAGAAGTATCTGGGGAAAACCGGCGCAGGGTTGGCGGACAAGGAATTTGAACGCACCGTCAAGGGCGAGGGACCGATGACGGAGGCTTCTCTGGTTGATTTTTACGTCAAATTCAATAAGGCCGCGCGCATGCTGGCCGGGTCCAGTGCCGTCAATCGAATGCTTGAAGAGATGAAAGGCGGAGTTAAAGCCTGCCTGCAGAAGGATTTGTGATAATCCCGGTGCGAGGAATTAAAGGACCGGTATTTTTTTCAGGAGGATGTAGCCGATGGATTTGAGCCTGTTGCAACTCGGTCTCTGGCTGATTGCAGGAATCGTCTCTTTTTATTTCAGCTTGGGCAGCGCCCGGGTATGGACCAGCATTTCGCTGGGCTTTTTTCTGATACTGGTCGGCGTGGTGATCCCTACAGCGATCCCCTTTCTTCCTGGAGCCGATCTGCCCAGGGTCCAGGCTCTTGGGTCGATTATCGGTACCATCGCCATCATGGTCATGACGCACGGTTTTATGGAATATTACCTCTTTTCCCGCACCCTGGAACTTGAGGGGCGGCGAAGATATGTCTTCATGGGGACTGCACTGGTGATTCTGGGATCGGTGATTTTTGTCGCTATTAATCCGGAGCCTTCCTCCCGTACCCTTGAGGTCATCCGCATAATCGAAAATGCCAACTGGGTCTTTTTGTCGATCATCAATATCGATATGCTGCGCAAAATCTATCTTAACGTCAAAGATACGCCGATTGCCCGCGGTTTCGTGGCATTCATGGGGGTCTTTGTCTGTCTTTTTCTTTGGAAAGGTGCCGCCCTGTACATCCAGGTGTACGACCTGCAGACGTTGGCCGGGGAATACCCGTTTCGCTATCAGTTCTCAAGCGTGGTAAGCCACCTGGGAAATATTCTGGCCAGTGTTTCCGTTGGTGGAACCTTTGTTTACCTGCTAAGGCTGCTACGCTGATCCCTTTGGGTACGGGTGAAGTTACGGGGATGAGTCGCCCGGTTCGGCGGGGGCCAGCACGATCTGGATACGACGGTTCTGGGTGCGCCCTTCGGCGGTGTCGTTGCTTTCCACCGGGCGATAGGGTCCGTAGCCGCAACTGACCAGGCGCTCCGGTGCGATCTTGCTGGTTTTCTGAAGAAAGTGCACGACATTGGTGGCGCGTGCGGTGGAAAGCTCCCAGTTGGTAGGGAATTTCTCCTGCAGGCGAGGGCTGATGGGGATATTGTCGGTGTGCCCCTCAACGCGGATGTCCCGGTCAGTGGACTCCGCCAGGATTTGCCCCACCCGTGACAGGACCTCAAGCCCTTTGTCCTTGATATCCGCTTTGCCCGAATCAAACAGGATGCGCTCGACCATATTGACCGTCAGCTTACCCTGCAGTTCTGAAATGGTGATCTCGCCGCGTTCAATCTCATTTTCAAGCTTATCGACAAGTTCATCGTAGGTGCTTTTCATCTGAGCCAGACGGGCCTGTCGCGCAAGTCGCTCTCTCTCCACCTCGCGGGTCAGTTCTCGATTGCGAATTTCGAGTTCATCCACCCGGGTGCGCATTTCGCTGATGATCCTGCCGGTCTCCGCATCCTTTGCGTTGAGAGCTTTTTCGCTGCGATCGAGATTGGCGCGGGCGCGCAGAAGATCCTGATTGAGGGAGGAGTTTTTTTCGAGGGCGTCGGCAAGTTTGCGCTCAAGAGTGCTGTTCTGGTTGAGAGCTTCCCGCCTGTCTTTCTCCAACTGTTCCATCCGGGCCTGCAGGTCAGCAATGCGGGCACTGAGTTCCGTGGCCTCTTCGACTTTAGACTGGTATGTGCTTTTGCCTACGCACCCCGTTGCAAGCAGGCACAACAGTAAAACACCCCAACGAGCGAAATTTTTCATACCGAACTCCTGGCAAAAAAAACTAAGTGCAAGGTCACGTACAAAGCCAAAGGGGGAATCGTTTCAGACCCGATTCCCCCCGCGCTTGATTTCATGACCGCAACGACTGCAGAACATTTTGTGCAAAGTGCCTTCCAGGTCGCTGCGCGCCGGGCGGATGTGTCTGTCCGGGTCAGCCGCGGCCCCGTCGCGCACCACATTGCGTGAAGTGGCGGTGGCCAGCACCTCTCGGTGCTCAGAGCCGAAACAGTTGGGGCAGATCAATTCGTTGCGGTTCTTCATAAACGTCCCCGATCGCTGAGGTTTTCGCGTCGTATCGATTCAGCACATCCTGGCTTTTTTCAGCCCTGAGCTGCTGCTGTGCCGTTCAAATGCTTTTCATGCGATTTGTTGTATATTTTTAACAACCTTTCTTTCAAAAGTAAAGCGTGTACGTAACTGTTCAGCATGGAGTCGCAACTCCCATGACGAGGGCCACTTTTCGCCCTCCCTGGCCGTTTGATTGGCGCCCTCCCCGGCGCCAAACACCCGCGTCATGGGAGCTGCGACTCCACGAGGTGAATAGATGCGCGTATACAATGGTATGTCGTGTGGTCCCCGTCTATGGGACAACCGGGGTATAGCCGTTGAAAACCGGTTGTTTTTTGCGTTGCGAGGGGGGGGGTGGTATGCTATAAGGAATTGTTTTTATATAACTTTATGGAGTTTTTCATGTTCGAAGTCGATCGCATAATCCACACTGCTCTGGCCGAGGATATCGGTGCCGGTGATCTGACCACTGAAGCGACCATTGCTCCGGAAACCCAGGGCCAGGCACGACTTGTGGCAAAAGAGCCTTTCACCCTGGCAGGGCTTGATGTGGCACGTCGCGTTTTTGCCATGGTGGATTCTTCCATCAAATTCACGGCCCGTCATCAGGATGGTGATGAACTCAAGATCGGCGACGAGCTGGCACAGGTCTCCGGGCCTGCCGCCAGTCTGCTGCAGGCAGAGCGGGTCGCCCTGAATCTCCTGCAGCGCATGAGCGGCATTGCGACTATGACGGCCCACTTTGTCGCGGCAGTGGAGGGAACCGAGGCGCAGATTGTCGATACCCGCAAAACCACCCCTGGCCTACGCGTTCTGGAAAAATATGCGGTTCGCGTCGGCGGCGGGCGCAATCATCGCTATGCTCTCTATGATGGCGTTTTGATCAAGGAAAATCACATCGCGGCGGCCGGCGGTATCTCCGCTGCAGTGCAGCGCGCCCGCAGAAGGCTGTCTCATATCCATAAAATTGAAATCGAGACGCGCAATCTGGACGAGGTCCGTGAAGCGCTCGAAGCCGGTGCCGATATCATCCTGCTTGACAATATGGACAACGACACCTTGCGCAAGGCGGTTGATCTGGTCGCCGGGCGTACCCTGACCGAAGCCTCGGGAGGCGTTGACCTGAACCGGGTGCAGGGCATTGCTCAAACCGGCGTCAACCTGATTTCCGTGGGCGCGTTAACCCATTCCTATCGCGCTGTCGATATCTCCATGCTGTTCGACAGCGAGGTCTGAAGCTGATTTGAGATGCCCGATTTTTTGAGACCGAACTATCCGCCTCTGTAAAATTTTTCTGAAATCCTAATTATCGGTTCGGAGTCTATGCACGATTCCAGACACACTGCCCAGGAAGAAGTCCTTTCTCTGCTGCGCCATGCCGACGGGTGCATTTCGGGGGAGGAATTAAGTCGTCGTCTGGGGATTTCGCGTACTGCAATATGGAAACACATCAAGGCGCTTCGCAGCCACGGCTATGAAATCAGGGCGGCGAGCGGGCGGGGTTACCAGCTGGTGCAGGTGCCGGATCTTCTGTCTCCGACAGAGATTCAAAACGGCCTGCACACGCGCTTTATCGCCCGAAATGTGTATGCGTTTGATCAGGTCGACTCTACCAACCACCAGGCCATGCTGATGGGGGAAGAGGGGGCGGCTGACGGCACGGTCGTAATTGCCGATGCGCAGAGCTCAGGAAAGGGTCGCCTCGGCCGCCGCTGGGCCTCCCCTGCCGGCGTCAATCTTTACGCTTCCATCGTGCTGCGCCCTCCCATCGCTCCTCATCGAGCTCCGCAGCTGACCTTCGTTTCGGCAGTGGCGGTGGCGCAGGCGATCAATTCCTTCTCGGGGCTGGACGCCCGTGTCAAGTGGCCGAACGACATCCTGATCGATGATTGCAAGGTTGGGGGACTTCTCAACGAGATGAGCGCCGAAAGCGAGCGTGTTCATTCCGTGGTGCTCGGTATCGGTCTCAACGTCAATATGACCGCCTCCCAGTTCCCGACCGATCTGCGTTATCCCGCCACTTCTCTTTTTCTCTCCTCCGGCCGCAAATGGCCGCGCGCCGCACTGGCGCGTCATCTCTTCGAAAAGCTTGAGCAGCTCTATCACCAGTACCTCAACGAAGGGTTTGAACCCATTTTGCAGCAGTGGGAATCTCTGTGCTGCTGGCAGGGGCGGGTGGTGGAGGTTGATCGCGGCACAGATCGTATTCGAGGTCGTTTTGCCGGGCTCGATCAAACCGGCGCCCTGCTGTTGGATGCCGGGGGAACTCTGGAGAAAATCTATTCCGGGGATGTACGCCCCAGCGACGATGAAACAGGATAAGCGATATGCTCTTTGCGATCGATATCGGCAATACCAATACCGTTCTGGGGTTGTACCGCGACCGGCAGTTGTTGCACGACTGGCGCATCACTACGGACAAGTCCCGCACGGTCGATGAGTACGCGGTGGTCATCCATGATCTCTTTGCCCTGGCGCAGGTGAGATTTGACCAGGTTGAAGATGTGATCATCTCCTGCGTGGTTCCCCCTGTGCTGGTGACATTTGAATCCCTGTGCCGCCGGTATTTCAAACATGTCCCGCTGGTGGTCGAGGCCGACACCCGCACCGGCATGCCGATCTGCTATGATCATCCCTCGGAGGTGGGGGCGGACCGGGTTGTCAATGGTGTGGCCGCCTATGAACGGTATCACCGCGCCCTGATCATCGTGGATTTCGGCACGGCCACCACGTTCGATTACATTTGCGCACAGGGGAATTACCAGGGGGGAGCAATTGCGCCGGGAATCGGCATTGCAGCTGAGGCCCTGCATCAGCGCGCCAGCAAACTGCCCCGTGTGGATATTGTCCGGCCTCCTCACGTCATCGGGAAAAATACGGTTTCCAGCATGCAGGCAGGCATATTTTACGGCTATGTCGGCCTTGTGGACGGAATCGTTGAGCGCATGAAGGCTGAATGTGGTGAAGACCCGCTGGTGATTGCAACCGGAGGTCTTGCCCCCCTGGTCGCCGAAAGTTCGACCACCATCGACGAGGTTTCGGCGGACCTTACTCTTGAGGGATTGCGCATTATCCATGAACGGCACCGGCTCGGTTTTGACAGGTCCCCGGTGCGGTGATAGACTTAAATGCCATTAACATCTTTAAAGCCAGTATTCTCGGGAGGTTGTGAACGGATTCAGGTGAAAAATCATAAGGGCGTTAGCCCTGCTGGGTGTTTTTCCGCGGATTGCCATGCGACAGTCGGTCGCCACTGAATGGAATTGAAAGGAGAAGCCATGGGAAAGTACGACATCTCGAAGCTGAGAAACCTTGGAATTGTCGCGCACGGAGGGGCGGGCAAGACCTCGTTGGTAGAGGCCATGCTGTTCGACACGGGAATGGTCGATCGTTTGGGGCGCGTCGATGACGGTTCCTCGAACATGGATTTCGAGCCCGAAGAGATCAAGCGAGGCATTACCCTGAGTTCCAGCCTTCATCACTGTGACTGGCAGGGCTACAGCCTGCACCTGGTCGATACTCCCGGCTACTCCAATTTTCTGCACGATACCCGCAACTGCCTGCGTATATTAGGCGGTGCAGTCGTTATTGTATCCGCCATTTCAGGGGTCAAGGCCCAGACGCGCCAGATATGGGACTGGTGTGACGAGTTCGAGGTGCCGCGCATCGCCTTCGTCAACAAGATGGACCGCGAGCGGGCCAATTTCCTGCGGGCTCTCGACGACATGGCTGCGGCTCTCAACAACCGCCCGGTCGCGGTGACCATGCCGATCGGCGCTGAGGAAGACTTCAAAGGCGTGATCGACCTGGTGCGTATGAAGGCCCGTCTTTTTCAGTTTGACGAGAAGGGAACCTATGAAGAGCAGGATATCCCTGGTGATCTGCTGGACGAGGCACAGCGGCTGCGTGTTCTTCTGCTCGAAGCGGTTGCCGATGCCGATGACGAACTGATGGAAAAATACCTTGAGAATGAAGACCTCAGCGTAGAGGATCTTCTGCGCGGGCTGCGCGAGGGGACCCTGACGGGAGTTTTTACCCCCGTTCTGTGCGGCAGCGCCACCGCCAATATCGGCATCCGCCAACTTCTCGATTACATCCTTCATTGTCTGCCGTCGCCCCTCGATAAAGGCGAGCAGCATGGTCGTCACCCTCTCAGCGGCGACGACGAGGTCCGTCGCCCGGACGAGGATGAGCCTTTTTCGGCCATGGTGTTTAAAACCATCAGTGATCCTTTTACCGGCAAGCTGACTCTTCTACGGGTCTACTCCGGCAGTCTCAAGCCCGACTCATCTGTCTATAATCCCAATAAAGATGCCACCGAGCGGGTCGGCAATATTTACGAGATGGAGGGCAAAAAGCATAAGTCCCTGTCCCTTGCCGTCGCGGGCGATATTGTCGCAATCCCCAAACTCAAGGTGACCGCGACCGGCGACACCCTGTGCGATGAAAGCAAGCCGATCGTCTTTGAAAGCCCCATGCCTCTCAAACCGGTCATCTCCTTTGCGCTGCGCACCAAGAGCAAGGGGGATGAAGATAAACTCAGCACCGCCCTGCACAAACTGATGGATGAAGATCCGACTCTCAACCTGGTCCGTGATGAGGATACGCGAGAGATGATCATCTCCGGCATGGGCCAGGTCCACCTGGAAGTTGCCGTGGAAAAGCTCAAACGGAAATTTGGCGTGGAAGTTGAATTGCTTGAGCCCAAGGTGCCTTATCGTGAAACAATCACCGGGCGCACCAAGGTTCAGGGCAAATATAAAAAGCAGTCCGGTGGGCGCGGACAGTTCGGGGATGTCTGGATTGAAATGGAGCCCCTGCCGCGCGGCGAAGGTTATGAATTCGTGGATAAAATCGTCGGCGGAGTTGTGCCCAGGCAGTATATCCCTGCAGTCGACAAGGGGATTCAGGAAGCGTCCCACCGCGGTGTTCTGGCGGGCTTCCCGGTCGTTGATTTCAAGGTGACGCTGGTTGACGGCTCCCACCACTCGGTGGATTCGTCGGAGATGGCTTTCAAGGTTGCAGGATCCATGGCGTTCAAGAAGGCGATGGAGGAATGCAAGCCGGTGCTGCTGGAGCCGGTCATGGCCATGGAGATTAGCGTGCCCGATGATTGCATGGGAGATGTCATCGGCGATATGAACTCTCGCCGAGGCAAGGTGTTGGGTGTTGAGCCCAAGGCCGGCAGCCAGATGATTCGTGTTCAGGTCCCCATGGCCGAGGTGTTGCGTTACGCACCGGAATTGAGGTCGATGACCTCTGATCGCGGAATGTTCACCATGGAATTCAGTCACTACGAAGAGGTGCCGCCTCATTTGACCGCAAAGATACTTGCGGATCTGAAAAAGGCCGAATAGCGGGCCGAAAACTGTCACCCCAATGTGTCTCCCGGACGTCCGGCGGCCGGTTTTTCCTGCCGCCGGACCGATCTCCGGTCTTTTCTGCAATGGGGTATGGCGCGATATCAGGAGGATCAATCCGGATGACTGGCAAGGATGATGTGAAAAAAGAGATCGATCGTCAGACAGAATCCGCACAACAGGATACGCAACAGGAAAAAGACGTTCAGGCCCACAGCGGGGATGTGCCCAACGAGCCTGTTTCGCCTCCTCCGCAGGGACGATCCGTGCGCCCGCTTCTGCTTGTGCTTGTGCTTCTGCTGGTCGTCCTGGCCGCCGTCGCCTGGTTTGTCTATTTTGCGCCCCAGCAGTCTTTGAATTCTTCTGGAGTGTCGGGCGACTCTGTTGCCCAAAGAGAGACCCGCCCCATCCCCAATCGCGAGAAAGAAGTCTCCCAAAAACCGCAAACGCAATCAAAGACAGTTACGGCACCTGAGGATGCATCCTCCCCCTCTGATCAAACCGAACCCCCGGTAAACAAGCAGGACGGCACCGAGAAGCCTGCCGTTCAAAAACAAGCCATCCCCCGTCCCGCTGCGAAAAACCAACCGCAGGCCATCCCGATTACGGATGCGGCGGAGGGTAACGCTGTGGAAGAAAAAAAAGATGCAGCCTCCTCGACCACGAAAGAGGAATCAGGGCCGATTGCGAGCGAAGAATCGGATTCTTCTGTTCGGGAGAATGTTCAGGATGAGGCCCCGAAAAAAGGTTCCGAAGATGCCAAGACCGCCGCCCTTTTGCATGATTCCGATCCCGGTCCTGCCGCTGAACCCGGGCAGTCCAAACCGGCATCAGAACAAGCGGTTTCTTCCGGAAAGGACAGTGAGAAGGCTGTCGCCAAGGGAGCCTACATGGTCCAGGTCGGCGCCTACAGTGTCGCTGCACATCTGGCCGCCGACCAGAAGAAACTGCATGATCTTGGCTTTGAAACCTCGGTTCTCGAAACTCGACGCCCAATCCGCATGATCCGGCTGCGGGTCGGAACCTTTTTCCCCAACCAGGGAGAAACACAAATCGCTCGGTTGACAGAACTCGGAGCAAAGCCTTTTTTCGTCAAAGACGGAGATCTGATGGTGGTTTATGCCGGCTCCTTCCGCAGTGAAGAACGTGCCGATCGGCTCTCGCAGCGCCTTGCAGAGGCTGGAGTCCATGTTGAGGCCGAACGGACCAGCGTCGATGTTCAACTGTCGATTCTGCGGTTCGGTCCGTTTGAGTCCTTTGCCGAGGCCAGATCAGCCGCCCAAAAGGCGGATGATGCCGGGTTGGAGACTCTCATCGTCAAAATGCGCTGAACCCAGGCGGTCGAGACGATGGAAAAGGGTGAACGGTTGCGCCTGCGTGTCAGCCCGCAGGTCGCTGCGCAGATCGGTCCCGGCTCTTCGCGTACTCAGCGCCTGGAGGTCGCTAAGGCCCGGCATCCCCTGCCTGATCTTGCCTATGCCTTGGTTTTCCTGGCTTTCGGACAGGATGAAGAAATCCGCAAGCATGCTCTGCTCACGTTGAAAAAACTTCCTGTCGTTCATTTACACTCACTTTTGAGTGATGAAGCCACGCCTCCCAAGGTTTTGCATCTCATTGTCCGCCTTCGATATGACGATGCGGACTGCATGGCCTCCGTGATTAAGAATCCGGGGGTTTCAGACCGCACGCTTCTTTTTCTCGCCCGTGAGGCAGGGGAACAAACACTTTCACTGTTGCTTGAGGACGAAAAATACAGTGTTTCAGCCCCTGGTCTTCTTGAAGCCATTGCGGACAATCCCAGGGCAGGCAAGGGCATTAAAGACAGGATATCGGCTGGGAGGGGAGGGGAGAGCAGTTTGCAGGCCGAAAAATCTGCAGAACATTGTGAAGATGACAAAAGCGAGGGGGACAAAGACAGGGCGTCAGAAGATAGCCGGGAAGATGACATTTCAGAGTCCAGTGAGATCAATCAGTCCAAATACCAGATGTCGTTGGATTTGTCGGTTTCTGAAAAGATCAAGATGGCGTTGACCGGCGACAAGGAGTGGAGATCGATCCTTCTGCGCGACGCCAATAAGCTGGTCTCTTCGGCCGTGCTTAAAAATCCCCGCATCACCGATGGCGAGGTGCTCGCTGTGACCCGCAACCGCAGTGCCAGTGACGACCTGATTCGGATCGTTCTGCTCAATACCGAATGGGTCAAGAACAACGAAATTAAAAAAGCCCTGGCCATTCATCCTCGCACCCCTCTGCCGAAGGCTTTACGCTTCATGTCGGCTTTTACTGAAAAAGAATTGAAACAGCTCTCAAAAAGCCGTAATGTTTCGCAGGTTATCGTCAACAGCGCGCGAAGAATGCTGATGGGCAAAGAAAAGGGGCGCTGAGTACCGTTTTACAGGAGCATTTCATGCAACAGGGAAAGTTGATCGCCGTTTGTACCAGCCCCGGCAAGGGGCAGCGTAAAAAAGACGTAGGGCAGGGCGTACTGGTCCCCGGATTCGGGGTTGAAGGCGATGGGCATGGGGGAGACTGGCATCGTCAGGTTAGTCTGCTGGCCATGGAGAGCATCGATAAAATGCGTGCCGCGGGTCTTGATGTGGGGCCTGGGGATTTTGCGGAAAATCTGACTACCGAAGGACTTGATCTTTGCGCATTGCCTTTGGGGAGCTTGCTTCAAGTGGGCGAAACGGCCGTGCTGGAGATCACTCAGATCGGCAAGATCTGCCATGAGCGCTGTGCCATTTATTATCAGGCCGGCGACTGCGTCATGCCCAAGGAGGGCATTTTTGCGGTCGTCCGCGAGGGGGGAGAGATCGCACGGCAGGATCGGGTGAAAGTAATCAAGATCGGTGACGGCACCACGGAGGCTGTCTCCTGATGACTGCTTTTCGCATCGCAATCCTGACTCTGTCCGACAAAGGCGCCCGTGGCGAGCGCGAGGATGAGAGCGGTCGTATCCTGCACCAGATGTCGGCCTCTCTCGGGACGGTCGATCATTATGAGATCATTGCCGATGAAGCGGATCTTATCACGGCACGGCTGATGGAGTGGTGTGATTGCGGAGAGCTCGACCTGATCCTGACCACCGGCGGGACCGGTGTTTCTCCCCGTGATGTGACGCCACAGGCGACACAGCAGGTTCTTGATTATGAAATTCCCGGCATGGCCGAAGCCATGCGCGCCGCCAGCCTGGCCAAGACCCCGCATGCCATGCTCTCACGCGCCCTTGTCGGGGTCCGCGGACAGACTTTGATTGTCAATCTACCTGGAAGTCCAAAGGCGGTGCGGGAAAATTTCGAGGTGATTCTACCGGCACTGCCTCATGCACTGGCCAAACTCAAGGGTGATCCGTCCGATTGTGCCCAGTGAAGCCAAGAGATCGATTTTTCCCAAATAAGTGGTGGTAATTATGCCCAAGAAGATCCTTTTTGCGGTTTCCGATCCTCACAAACTTGGTCTGTCCCGCGGTTTTTACCGTCGCGATGAATTCAAAACCACCCTTTGCAGCGATAGCCGCGAAGCCTATGCCATCATTGAAGAAGATGCGCCGGATCTTGCCGTAATAGAGGTTAATCTCCCTCCGTGGGGGGGCGATTCCTGCTGCCGCCGTGTCAAAAATGATTTTTTACTGCAGCGAACCCGAATCATTCTGCTTGCGCCGCCGAAAATAGAGGATGAAGAGCGCTGCCGTGACAGTGGCGCCGATGCGATTCTGCCGCTGACCACCGCGCCCGATCCACTGCTGGCAACGGTTCGCAGGCTCCTGGGGCTTCCCGACCCGGGGCGTCTGGCTCCGCGCGCTTCCATCGAACTTAAAATCCGCTTTCGCCACCTTCCCCATGGTGATTTCTGTCAGGGGATCACTGTTAACCTCGGAACGGGAGGGTTGTTTCTGCAAGCGGAAGCACTTTATCCCCGCGACAGCCTCATTGAGCTTGTTTTCCCAGACCTGGGAAAACATCAGGGCAAGCAGGCAACCTTTACGGCCCGTGTGGCCTGGGTCAATCATCCCGAATGGGTTCTGAAACCTGAGCTTCCTGTGGGTATGGGGTGTGAGTTCATCGACCTGTCCCTGGCGGAAATGACGCAGCTTGAAAGGTTTGTTTCCCGCCATCTGTCCGAGACAACCAGCGCCACCTGACTGGATCTGTGTTTCTTTTGCAGAAGCCGGTACCTCAACCTCTTTGAGTCGATTATTTTCTGGTACAGTCCTCCTTTCTTCGCTCACTCTTTTTAGCCCGCCCTTGATTATCGGTTGTCAGCGGTGTCGCTGTCCACGCCAATGCCACTTGGTCGTCAATACATGTAAGATGCTGAAACTTAATGATTTAAAGCTGTTCCTCCTTTGTTTTCACAGTTCCTGTGGATAGCACTGTGAAAAAATTCAGGACAGTCGTGGCCAACGCCCCCGGAACGAGACATTCAGCTTTTTGCCTAAAAAATGTGCAGCGATGCTAGGCTTCATTTCTACCGAGTCTATGGAGTAAGAGCATAAGGTTTGAATTGACTGAAAAACAAAATCCGTGTTATCAAAAATTCTCTTTAAATATCAGTTTTTTACATTGTTTAACATTTTTTTGGGCACCCCAAAAATTTAGTACTGTTTAAAAAATGGAGGTTTCAATATGGCACAATCTCTCGCTTTCACTATGGGCTCCCTGCTTGCCGATATCGCCCGCCGTTTCCCCGAGCATGACGCCCTGGTTTATCCTGATCGCGGTCTGCGTTTGACTTATCGCGAATTCGACGCATTGACCGATCGTGTCGCTAAGGGCCTTCTTCGCATGGGGATCCAGAAAGGAGATCATGTCGCCATCTGGGCCACGAATGTCCCCCAATGGGTGATTCTGCAGTTTGCCACGGCCAAAATCGGTTCAGTACTGGTCACGGTCAATACCAACTATAAATCGGCCGAGTTGGAATATGTGCTCAACCAGTCGGATGCCAAGGCTCTGTTTCTGGTGGAGGGCTTCAAGGATACCGATTATGTGGAAACTCTCTATACGGTGGTTCCTGAACTCAAGGGAACCGCTGCAGGTGCGTTGGAAAGTGCGAAACTGCCCTTTCTGAAACACGCCGTTTTCCTGGGGGAAGGGACTCCCGACGGCATGCTGGCATATAATGAGCTGGAAAACATGGGTCGCGATATCTCTGACGATGAACTCGATGCAGTCAAGAACAGCCTTGACCGCTTCGAAGTCATCAATATGCAGTACACCTCGGGAACCACAGGGTTTCCCAAGGGAGTGATGCTGACCCACGACAACATCATCAACAACGGCTTCCAGATCGGCGAGTGCATGAAGTTCACCGAAAACGACCGACTCTGCATCCCCGTGCCGTTTTTCCACTGCTTCGGCTGCGTGCTTGCAGTTATGGCCTGTGTCACCCATGGAACGGCTATGGTGCCGGTGGAGACGTTCAACCCTGAACAAGTTCTGAAAACCATCGAGGCTGAAAAATGTACTGCCGTCCACGGTGTCCCGACCATGTTTATCGCCGAGCTTGAGCATCCCAACTTCAGGAATTACGATCTTTCCACCCTGCGTACCGGAATCATGGCCGGCAGCCCCTGTCCCATTGAAGTTATGAAGCGTGTGATTCGCGACATGAACGCAAACGAGATCACCATCGCCTACGGCCAGACCGAATCTTCACCGGTGATCACCCAGACCCGTACCGACGATCCGATAGAACTGCGGGTGGCCACCGTCGGGCGCGCCCTGCCCAATGTCGAAGTCAAGATCGTCGATATCGAGACCGGCGAGTCTCTGCCGCCCGGTAAGCAGGGCGAACTCTGCACCCGCGGCTACCATGTGATGAAAGGGTACTACAAGATGCCCGAAGAGACCGCGCGCGCCATCGATGACGAAAACTGGCTGCACACCGGCGATCTTGCGGTCATGGATGAAAACGGCTATTGTAAAATCACCGGGCGCATTAAGAATATGATCATTCGCGGTGGGGAAAACATCTATCCGCGCGAGATCGAGGAATTTCTCTACACGCATCCGAAAATCAGCGATGTCCAGGTTTACGGCGTACCGGATCGCAAGTATGGAGAGCAGGTGATGGCGGCGGTCAAAATCAAGGACAATGTCGAGTGCAGCGAAGACGAGATCCGCGATTTCTGCCGGGGACGTATCGCCAACTACAAAATACCGACCTATGTGAAATTCGTCGATGAATATCCCATGACCGCCAGCGGCAAGATTCAGAAATTCAAATTGCGTGAGATGGCAATCAAGGAATTGCAGCTTGAGGAACTCGAATCGGCCTCAACGGGCTGAGTTACATATCTATTCACCTGGCGGGGTCGTCACTCCTTTGTCATGGGAGTGACGACCCCATGCTGAACATTTACCCTTAAGTGGTACGAAGCCAAATCTCCAGATTTTAACTGATGGGATGATACAGCATGATTTCAAAGCGCAATAATGCAATTCACCAGCGAGTGCGCGAAGCGTTGAAAGCGCAGTCGCCGCTGCCGCTGGAGGAGATCATCGCACTGCGTAAGAAGAGCCGACAGGCTGTCAAACTTTTTAAGGCCACCTTCTGGGTGGCCATTATTCTCTTCAACCTGGTTCTCTGGGTGCCGCTGCCTTTTGCCCTGAGTACAACAGCGCTGGTGACAATCTGTGCGATCTGCCTGTTTGTGGCTTTTGTGCCGCCGATCTTCGGCATCCGTGAACACCAGCGCCGCCTGGATCTTTTGCAGGAATCTTCTGCCGGACCTAAACGGTCGCTGGTTGGTTCCGCTGGCAAGACCTATCTCGAGAAGGTCAAGGAAGAGGGGCGCCTGCTGGTCAAGGCCGAGGTGGAAATTCTGGAAGAACGTCAACCGGCCGGCGCATCGGAGTCGAATTGAGGTACCTGGGCAGCGATAATTCCCGTTTCATGAGGGCGTTTGACAGATCGTGACCGCAGGCGCTTCTAAGAATAAAGATCGCCCCATCCTGCGAGCTTTTCTTCTGGCCGGGGGGCTTTTAAGCACGGGACTCGCTGTTCTCGGCATTTTTCTGCCGCTGCTGCCCACCGTTCCCCTTCTGCTGCTGGCGGCCGCCTGTTTTGTCCGCAGTTCCGCGCGCCTGCATCGCTGGTTGTTGGAACATCCACGCCTTGGCCCTCTTGTTTCCGGCTACCTTGATGGAGAGGGCATGCCGCTGCGGGCTAAAGTCAGCGCTATCTTGTTGATCTGGATCTCCATTCCCCTTTCTGCCTGGCTGGTTCCGCTGCTCTGGGTGAGTGTTCTGTTGATTCTTTTGGGATTGGCGATTACAATTTACCTGCTGAGTCTACCGACGCTGGAGTGCTGAATTCTCTCGACAATTCTCTGAAATCTCATCCCTTTCCGTCTCCGGGGGTTGCCTCGATGCGGAGAAAGAGCTGCTTTTGTGGACAATCAGGAATATGACGATCAGAACCTCGAGCAATATTCCGAAGGTCTTCAGGCATTGCGCAAGCGGCGCCTGAGCCTGGGAATCCTGATTCTGATCTATGTCCCGGCGATCTGGCTGGCTTTGAAACTGGGTCAGTCCGATCGGGTTGCGGGGGTCGTGTTTGCCATCTGGATCCTGCTGGTGTGTGTTGCGGTGTGTTACACGGCTTTTGCCCGGTGCCCCAGGTGTGGCAATTATTTCCACATGAACGGATTTATCCCTCTGTATCTGCGCCGCTGCCTGCATTGCAACCTGCACGTCAATGCGGATAAGCAGAGCAGAAAGGGTTAATTCTCTTTCTGCTCACTTCCTCTGGCAAAGGGCGCTCCTCTATCGGGCCACGGCAGTTCGATGTAAACACGCGTCCCCTTCGTCGGGCGGCTTTCCACCCAGACCCGCCCCTGGTGTTCCTGCACGATATCCTGCACGATGCTCATCCCCAGTCCTGTTCCTTCCACTGCCGTGGTGGAGCTGTCCGCGCGGTAGAATTTGTCGAATATATGTTTGACCTCTGAGGCCTTCATGCCGATCCCCTCATCCTCAACCATGATCTGGTAGCCGTCCACCTTTGGGGCCCCGACAATGCGGATTCTGCCCCCGTCAGGGGAATATTTGATTGCATTTCCGACAATGTTCTCCAGGGCCTGCTCCAGTTTGTCCCGGTCGCAATCCAGAACAACCGGCTCCTGCGGCACGTCGACTTCAAATTGGTGGCGCCGGGAAAGGTTGCGTCCGAACGTGGCGGCTTCATGCAGAATATCATTGAGGTCGCAGGGGTGTTTCTCGAGAGGGATTTCTCGCCCCAGCTCAATGCGGCTGAGATCGAGCAGGTCATTGACGATGCGAGATAGAGACCAGGCTTTCTTGTTGATAAAGGTCGCAGCTTCGCGAAAGGTCTCATCGGGCAGATCGCGGTTTTCCAGCAATAATTCCGAGTAGCCGATGATCGATGCCAGCGGTGTGCTCAATTCGTGCGCCGCTGTGCAGATAAATTCGCTCTTGAGGCGGTCTACTTCCCTCTCTCCGGTGACGTCATGAATGATAAAGATCATCCCGGCAAACCCTCCGACGCGCGCTTGTATGGACGAGGTGCGGGCTTCCATAATACGTGTCCCCTTTCGGGTGGGGACCTCAAAATCGAATCTCTGGGAAATTTTTCTGTCATGGAGACTCTCGTCGATTTTGCGACGAAGCTGTTCGTAGGGAACAATCTGCTCAAATGATCGCATGACCGCATATCTCGGGGAAACCCCCAGAAATTCGGCGGCTGGATCGCTCAGCAACATAATGCGGCCATGGTTGTCGACTACGATCAGGATTTCCTCCACCGATGTCAGGACGCTGTCGATCCGGTTGCGGATTCCGCCGGCGACCATGTAGCCGACGGGAACAGCCAGCAGCACCATGATCGCAGCCGTCAACCCCGTCCAGTAGCCCATGTTGTTGATCGCCGCCTGCAGCCGGTACTGGCTGTCCATCAGGTCGCTTTCGTAATATCCTGCTCCGATGACCCAGTCCCAGGGTTCGAAGTAGGCAACCGCAACGATTTTTTTCCGCGGCTCGTCTTCGCCGGGATTTCTCCAGCGGTAATTGACGAATTCCACCGGGATAGGGGAGCCTGTGGGGGGATTTGCCTGCCTGAGCGCCTGCTCGATGATTTCACGAATAAAGTAGCGGCCGTCCGCGTCGACGCTGTCCCAGATATCCTCCCCATCGCGGGTGCCGTCTTTGGATATGATGTAGTGCCCCCGGTGTCCCCCTTTGCCGCCGAGAACGTAAACATAGCCGCTTTTGCCCACCACGATGTCCGCAATCCCTTTGCGTAAGCTTTCGAGGTTGTCCTGACGCACTCCGACATAAAGGGCACCCACGACATTCTTGCGGGCCTCATCCCACAGGGGGTGGTAGGCGGTGACATACCAGGCATTGACCACATAGGCTCTGCCCCGGTAGCTCTCGCCCTTGAGAATAGCTGAAACAACCGGGTCTGCTTCACCTTCGGGAGTCACGGCCGGGATATATGTGCCGATTGCGCGGCTGCCGTCTGTTTCCGCCACGTTGGTCGCCACGCGCAACATATCGCCACGGGGGTTCATCCGCTGGAAAAGGGTAACCGTACCCCCGACCAGGTTCTGAATATCGTCCACAATGGGAGTCGGATTTTCGAAGTCCTTGTTCCGGCCCAGCCAAGTGGAACCGATATACAGGCGTGGCAGGGTGATCGCCTGCTGTGACCCATCGTATTGGTTGCGCACCTGCCATTCGATATTCGGTTCGCGAAAATGAACGCTGCCGTGGGATTTCACAATATGGCGAGCGACCTGCAGGTTATGGTTGACGGTCTGCTGCAGGGCCTCCTGGGTCGAGCGGCACATCAGGTAGACATTGCGGGTGATTTTACGGGCCTCGCTGCGGGCTTGCCGGTCAATTTCCTGCACAAAGAACTGCTCAAGCGAGCTTTTGTGGTAAAGGGCTGTTGCCGTGGCGACCAAGGTCGTCAGAAGGATCGGAAGAATGGCCATCCAGGTGATTTTCAAACCGAATTTCATCATGGCGTAACCCCCAACAGGCAAGCATTCAAATCGCAGCAGTACATATCTGAAAGGATAACGGGTTTTTAAAGTTTTACGACGAGGCAATTGGGCTGCTCATGTTTTCTTGACAGTCGAAGTCGACACTGTAAAAATGCCACTTTTAATTATGGGACAATATTATAAAGCGTGATTGCCTGTATCGCTCTTAGGATCACATTTTTTATAGGGAGGTTGAGTTGCATGCGCATAACTCCAGCGTCTGAACTGCAGAATCGTGTCCACGCACTTCAAAGCCTGATGCAGGAGGCCGGCCTGGATGCCGTCCTGATGCTCCAGAGCGCGGACCTTTTTTATTTCACCGGCTCCATTCAGCAGGGTCTGCTCTATGTTCCGGATTCCGGCGACCCCATCTACATGGTGCGCAAGGACTACACCCGGGCTCGTATGGAAAGCGGCCTCAAAGAAATAGTCGCGTTCCGGAGTCCGAAGGATCTTCCCGGGATTCTCGCCGATTTCGGACGCAGCATGCCGAAGACGGTCGGCCTTGAACTCGATGTGTTGCCGGTGTCCCTTTACCAGCGGCTGCGCAAGGTTCTTGGCGATGCCCAGGTCGGTGACGCCACGCATCTGATACGTACAGTCCGGGCGGTGAAATCCGAGTACGAAATCGAAATCATGAAGGACGCCGCGCTGATGGTCGATCAGGTCTGCCAGCATGCCGCTGAAATCATCCGGCCCGGCATGACGGATCTGGAATTGGCCGCCGAACTTGAATTCACTGCGCGCAAGAAGGGGCATCAGGGTATTACCCGCATGCGGGGATTCAACTCCGAACTCTTCTACGGCCATATCTTTTCCGGGGCCGACAGTGCCGCGCCGGCCTACCTTGACGCGCCGCTGGGCGGTATTGGCGTCAACCCGTCCATCGGCCAGGGCGCAAGCTACAAACGGATCGAGGCACATCAACCGATCATTGTCGATTTTGCCGCCGCTTTCGACGGTTACCTGGTGGATCAGACCCGGATTTTCTGTATCGGCGAGTTGCCCGCCGACCTGCAGAAAGGCTATGACGACATGCTCGCTATTGAAAAACACCTCAAGCAGATCGCGCGGCCGGGTATCAGTTGGGGCGACCTTTACGAGAGCTGCTACAACCTGGCCTGTGAAATGGGACACAAGGAACATTTCATGGGAGCCGCAGGGGCTCAGGTTTCGTTCATCGGCCATGGTGTCGGCATCGAAGTCGACGAATATCCTTTTATTGCCAAAGGGTTCAAGGATCAGCTTCTGAAGGAGAAAATGACCTTCGCTTTTGAGCCCAAGGTTGTCTACCCCGGCAAAGGTGCGGTCGGCATCGAAAATACCTTTTGGGTGGAAGACGATGGTCTCAAGCACATTACATTTACCCGGGAAGAGGTTTTTATCATCGACTGACCACGACAGGCGGCGTTGCCACCGTCGATCATCATTACCTTTGGGGGGGGATTGTGATGACTGGAGATACAAAGGAGAGCTGTGTGCCTTATTGCGCTGACGAGCAAAACCACTGTCAGCAGCAGCCAGGCTGGTCGGCGGTTCTATCCTCGTTGGCAGATGCTTCTCTTCTACTGAGAGAGGATGACGACCTTTACAGACGTTTGGTTGAAGATGTTTCAGATGGCCTTTTTCTTCTGGATGGATGCGGCCGGATCGAATACGCCAACGACGCCCTGGCCACGCAGTTCGGGCTGGAGTCCATCGACCTGCAAGGCGCTTTTCTGTGGGACTTTGCCACCGATGAAGAACAGGCAGGAAAAATAAGGGCGCTGCTTGCGCAGGTTCAAGCTGGGACAAGGTCCAAGCAGGATGTCTTGCTACGCGGCCATGACGGGAACGATTTCTGGGGATTGCTGTCGCTGAGCCCCGTGACCCGTGATGGGCTTGCCGTGACAGCGGTGGTGGGGCTTCTCAGCGACATCAGTCGGCGCAAAATGGCTGAAAAAGAGATTCTGCGGCAGGCCTATACTGATCCTCTGACCGGTCTGCCTAATCGCATCCTCCTCGAGGATCGTCTGCACCAGGCGCTGGCGCAGGCGCGGCGTCAGAAAGCCATGGTGGCCGTCCTGGTCATCGACTGTGACAGTTTCAAGGATGTCAACGACAGCCTGGGGCATGCAGCGGGGGACTGGTTTCTGCGTCGCATCGCCAAGCGCATGGAAGCGGAACTGCGCCGTGGCGATACCATTGCCCGCATCGGGGGAGATGAATTCGTTGCTGTTTTCTCTCCACTGAAAGGAACCGAGGATGCGGTCGTCCTGGCGGGTAAACTGCTCGATGTCCTCTCTTCACCGGTGACCTGGGATAAATGCGAGATTCCCTGTGCGGTCAGTATGGGAATGGCATTGTTCCCGCAGGATGGAGAAGACCCGGAAACCCTGCTTCACCACGCCGATATCGCCATGTATCAGGCCAAGAAAAGGGGAGGGCGAAGGTTTCAGTTCTTCTCCCCTTCCATGAACATGCGCGCGCGGCAATCGGACCGTTTTGAGCAGAACATTCTTCAGGCCCTGAACACGGGGGAAATTGAACTGCATTTTCAGCCTGAAATCGACCTGGCCGGAAAGCAGGTCCGCCGCGTTGAGAGTCTTCTCCGCTGGCGGCACCCTGAACATGGACTTCTCTCACCTGGCTTTTTCCTTCCTCTCGCCCAGCAAAGCTCCATCCGCCCTGTGCTGGGGGAGTGGATTCTGCGGACCGCCTGCCGCGCGGCACAACGGTGGCGAAAACAGATTGACACCCCCTTTCTCGTTTCCATCAACCTGAGTGCGGAGGAATTTCGAAACTACAAGTTCTTCGGAACCCTGGTGCGGGTTCTGCGGGAGAGCGGCTTGGATCCTGCTGCGCTTGACCTGGAGCTGCCGGAGGACGCCCTGGTTGGCGATGATGTTGAAATCTCACGTCGTCTAAGGGAGTTGCGTGATCTCGGGGTACAGCTGACCATTGATAATTTTGGCAGCGGTTATTCCTCGGTGCAGCGGTTGAGCGAGTGGCCCATTCAGCGGATCAAGATTGCACGCAACTTTGTTGAGATGATGGAGACACGTCGGACCATCGGTCCAGCCGCTGCAGTTCTGGCGCTGGGAAACAGCCTGGGAGTGGACGTGGTGGCCGAGGGGGTGGAAAGTCCGCGGCAGGTTGATCTGCTGCGTCGACAGGGGTGCCGCCACATGAAGGGATATCATTTCTGCAGACCCTGTGAGGCGGGTGCTTTTGATGAAATGCTGGCCAGCGGCCTCGGGCGCAGCGGTTTCGGGGTACTGGAGAGCAGGGTGGTGTCGCTGGATTGAGTTTTTCCTGTTGATTCGAACAAATTATAGCGTCCCATAAGACTGAGGTCGACACCGAAATTGGCCGATTCCTCGTATCCATAGTTAAAATTTTAAATAATACGCGGAATTTTGGAAAAGGAAGGTGCGGGAGGATGTTTATTGAGTGAAACTACCTGGGGGGAGACAAATCAGCAAGCCCTGAGTTGTGAGTTGGTTCTCAGGGCTCATGACGGGCGACGAGGGAATCACGCAGTTGGTGAAGTTTTTGACTGATGGAAACCTTGTAGATGTGCGGGTTGGTCAGTCGAAGAGAGCCGGCAGGGAGTCGCTGCAGCTGGTCCATGCAGCGGTCGCGCGCCTGCTCCAGGGTGGAGAGCTCCACACAGATGTTTCCGTCCTGCATGACCTGCCTGCGCGGCGATTCGAACTCTGCATCGTGCGGAAGTGTTTTCTGCCGCACGGGATTGGCCGGATCATAAACTCGATCCCCTGGCTTGGGTTCTTCGCCGTCGCTGGTGATCAGGTCCAGGTGGAAGTCGCCGTTTTTCTCCAGGACGCGCCAGACACTCTTGCGGTCGGGCAGGGTCGCCTTGGAGATGTCGGAGGTAGTCTTCATGCGTGGTTTGCCGTCGAACTGCACCAGTTTGTAGACGCCTCCCAGAGCACCGCCGCCTTCACCGTGGCAGGTGGCCAACTTGGTGCCGACACCATAAATATCCACCCGGCCGCCTTCATCGCGGATGGAATGGATCACGTGCTCATCCAGTTCGTTGGACGCCACAATTTTAGCATCGGGGAAGCCTGCTTCGTCAAACATGCGGCGCGCTTCCCGGCTGAGGTAGGCCAGATCGCCCGAATCGAGACGCACGCCGAGAATCTCATGACCGCGTTCGCGCAACTCCCTGGCGACCGTAATCGCATTGGGCATGCCGGACTCAAGCGTGTCGTAGGTGTCCACCAGCAGCAGACAGCTTTCGGGAAAGCATTCCGCATAGGCGCGAAAGGCTTGAAGTTCTTCCTCAAAAGCCATGACCCAGCTATGGGCATGGGTTCCTTTGACGGGGATGCCGTGCACCTGCCCGCCCCACACGTTGCTGGTGCCGAAGACGCCGCCGATGGCCGCCGCGCGCGCTACGCTGAGACCGCCGTCGGGGCCTTGTGCGCGACGCAGGCCGAATTCGATGACCGTACTGTCCGGCCCGGCGGCGGTGGTCAGTCGAGCGGCCTTGGTGGCCACCAGCGTTTGAAAGTTGATGATGTTGAGCAGCGCCGTTTCCACGAATTGCGCTTCAGCCAGGCTGCCTTCCACCGTCAACAGGGGTTCGGTCGGGAAGACCACCGTCCCTTCCGGGGGGGCCGTCACCGAACCGCGAAAGCTGAAGTCCCGCAGAAACTCAAGAAAACGCGGCTTGAACAATCCGAGGGAAGAAAGGTAGTCGAGATCCTCTCCCGTGAATTGGAGCTGTTCAAGATATTCGAGCGCCGGCGCAAGACCGGCAAATGCAGCATAGCTCCCCTGAAAGGGCGCTTTGCGAAAAAAAAGATCGAAAACGGCCGGCTTGTCGTGCATCTCTTCATCAAAATAGCCGGCCAGCATGGTGAGTTCGTACAGATCGGTCATCAGGGCTGAATAACGCATTCTGTCTCCTGTTCCGATGTGGTTTACGGAGTGTCGAGCTGCTGCTCAATCCCTCTGAGTCCTTCGAGCCCTCCGCAGTTCAACGAGATATGGGGCGCGTCGATGTGCGGCTCGCGCGGGTTGATGCGAATCACCTTGATGCCTGTGCGGCGTCCCAGACGCTCGCTCAGGAAGCGGATGGTGGGAACCATGGTTCCGGCGCCGATTTCGACCACCGCGATGGGCTGATCCCTGTGGGTATCGAGAAAGGCCTCGAAGTGCTCCTCCTGTCGTTGCGTGCGGTCGCTGATCCAGGAGTAGTCGCCGAACATGAGGATATTGGGGCGCGCCGTATGTCCGCAGTGAATACAGCGGGGAATGTGTTCTGCCCGCATGGTGTTGAAATCGACGGGGATCTCCTCTTTGTTGGGCCAGATCGCCATGCAGCAGGGCTTGAGACATTGAAGGTGGTGAATTGAACCATGGACCTCAAGGATCGCCCCTTCGTCGAAGCCGGCTTTCTGAAATTGCCCGTCGACATTCGAGGTGACCACGAAATGATTCAGGTCATAGCGTTTGATCCACTGCCGCAGAAGGGAAAACCCTTCATGGGGAGTCGTTGCGCGATAGAGGTTGGTGCGGTGACCGTAAAACCCCCAGCCGAAGGCGGGATCCTGCTCGAAGTGAGTGGGGTTGGCGGCATTGACGAAATTAATGCCCAGCCTCTGATACATGGGGTAGGCGTTCCAGAAACCATGATCGCCACGAAAGTCGGGCAGGCCCGAATCCACGCCGATTCCGGCGCCGGCTGTGACAATCAGGGCGCGCGCTTCGGCGATGGCCTGCGCGGCGGCGTGGAACAGCTCCTTCTGTGACATGCGTCCTCCTCAAATATCCATGCTTTTCCCGAAGCTCAATCCTGACCTACCCCCTCACTATACCAACTCCTGCGCAACTTGCACGGGGGTGGGCGCCAGCACACGAATCAGGTCTTTGGGAGCTATTTCCACCAGGAATCCACGCTTGCCGCCGTTGATGAAGATGCGGGGCAGTGTGGCGATGGTCTCCTCCATGTAAACCGGCATCGCTCTGCGCACGCCGAAAGGCGACGTGCCACCGACCTGGTAGCCGCTGTGACGCTGGGCATCGGCGGCGGCACAGGGTGTGACGTTTTTGACTCCCAGGGTGCGGGCCAGATTTTTGGTGGAGACCTGGCGGTCACCGTGCATCAGGACGATCAGCGGGCGGCCTGCTTCATCCTCCATGATGAGTGTCTTGATGACGCAGTGCTCATCCACGCCCAGTTCCCGTGCGGAGACCTCCGTGCCGCCTTTCTCTTCATAGGCGTAGAGGTGGGGCTGAAAACTGACCTTTTCTTTTCGCAGTACTCGAATGGCCGGAGTGACCGGTGTCTTTTCCTTAGCCATGATTGTTATTGAAACCAGGCGAAGAGCATGCCGACAAACGACAGGCCCGTCAGGACTACGCAGACCCAGGCGGTTGTTCGCAGCGCCGGCTCGATAGCCCGCTGGCGGGTGCTGGTCACCGGCCTGACCATGCCGAGCAGAACCCCGCCGCCCGCGCCGCCGCGATGTCCGGCATTGTCAGCGCCAACCAGCAGGCC
>NPIE01001064.1_pt2 | contig 26788 bp, 32 predicted proteins | sample 8637661 | NCBI WGS metagenome assembly NPIE01 (sample SAMN07420842, study PRJNA396082) | bioreactor metagenome | isolation source: sample BA12 brine-fed electro-methanogenic bioreactor BA | place: Japan: Kochi | collected 2016-12-09 | reverse complement strand
AAGTACAATTAGCAGCAGTAAAACAAAATGGATACTCAATCAAACACATAAAAGATCCATCAGAACAAGTACAATTAGCAGCAATACAACAAAATGAAGACGCAGCAAAGTGGATAAAAAACCCAACAGAAAATGTTAAAGAATTATATCCTGAATTGTTTATTAAAATACATAAAAAAGAAGGAGAAAAAGATAAAATTAGATTAATTGTAGGTAATATAACCTCTAGATTATCTAAACCAGAATCAAAAAAAGAAGAACTAACTACCTCTTCTTAATTTTTTTTATTTTTTAACCGTACATTCCTTTTTCTTTTATTTCAGTTCTGCCGAATTGTTTATCTTTAGCTAATAATGCGCCTTCTTTTTTATCATAAATTTCTTTATTTAATGGATCTATTTTAAGTGCTTTGTCATAATATTTTAGCGCTTTATCAATATTTCCAGAATATGCATAAGTGTCGCCTTTTCTTATTAAAAATATTGCATTATTTGGATCATTTTTCAAAGCAATATCTATATCTTGCATTGCTTTTTTATGTTCTCCCAATCTTAGATAGACATAACTTCTTTCAAAATACCAAATATTTTTAGGATCGAGTTTTATTGCTTGATCATATTCATTCAATGCTTTTTTATGATTATCAAGCCCTCCTAATCCCATAAGGGTTTTACCAATATTTCTATAAACAGAATCTTTTTTTGGATCTAATTTTTTAGATTTTTCCAAATATTTTAATCCATCTTTAAGTTCATTTAAACTTGTTTCACACATTCCCAATAATTCATAAAATTCTCCTGTTTCTTTAATTTTAATTGCTTGTTCTATTAATGCTTTAGCAGTATAAAATTCTTTTTTCTTAAAATGTTCTCTTGCATGTTCAAATAATGTTTCAGCAGTATTTGCTGTTTCTTCTTTTAATTGAATAATAGTTTCTAATTCTTTTTTCTTTTCATAAAATTTTGTTTGAGTTGGATTTAAGTTTATAGCTTGATCAATATCTTCAATTGATTCTTTTGTGTCTCCATTTAACATTTTTGCCTTTGCTCTTAAATCATAAAATTCAGGAACATTTGAATTATTTTCAATTGCATTATTCATTTCATTTATTGTATTTTTCCAATCCTGCATTCTAAAATAAACAAATGCTTTATTTGAATATAAAAATGCAGAAGTTTTATCTTTTTTAATTGCATTATCATAGTCTTTTAATGCTTGTTTATAATTTCCTAAATTCATATTTATAAATCCTAACATATTGTAAATTGCAGGATCATCTTGTTTATTTTTTTCAAGTAATTCTAATGATTCTTGAAATTTTCTTTGTTTATTTAATTCTTTAACTTTTTCAAGAATCTCTTTTATTTTTTCATCCATTTTTACACCTAGTTAAATCTTAATTCACAATTTCTTTTTTCTTGTTGTGTGGTTATTTCCTCGCAAATAGAAGAATCATTTTGTAAAACTGCAATATTTGTTATGCATTTACCTTCCCATTCTAAATCAGATATTTTGTTACACTCTTCTATTTTTTTTGGATTTCCTGAGTTAAAAACTCCTTGATAACATTGCCATCTATGATAATTATTTGTTATATCATTACATAAAGAAGGATTATTATTATCAAATGCTGCTTGTCTATAACAATCATTTTCCCATGATTTACTCCAAAGATCAGTACAACAAGAAGTGTCTCCTGTTAATCTTGCATAATCTCTTCTACATTCATCTTTATCTCCACTTTGGCCTAATGTATTAAAATTACATTTTGTACAATTCATTTCATGAATTGCAATTGCTAGATAACATTGTTTTTTGTATTCTCCAGTTTCTTGACTTATTTTTCTACAAAGTGATTCTTCACCTGTATAATTTGCATAATCTGCTAAACATTTATTTTTTCCATTAGTGCTTGGGGCTAATGTGCATTGTTCTTTGTTTTTAACAATACTTAAACAATAATATTTTGTTGCTTCAAATTCCATTTGATCGCATGCTTCTTCATTTGATTTATTTTTTGCAAATTCTAATAAACATTCATCATTTTCACAAACAGAATAATTGTTTTCATGAATTGATAAGCATATTCTTTTTTGTGTTCCAAATAATCCAGGACATGGATTTTCATTTATAATATCTACTGTTTCTTCTTCGGTTTCATTAATGTTATTTATACTTTCATTTACTGGTGGTGCAGGTAAAACTGTATTTGGTTCTACAACTTCTTTTTCAAATCCTATGCATGCAAATAATACTAAACTCATTGCAATAATAAAAAATGCAAAATCCATTTCAATTTGTTTTTTAGTTTTTTGTTTCATGTGTATCACACAAAAACTTCTTTAATAAATTATTTAAACTTAAGCTTTATTTTTTTAGTATATATTTATTTAATTTAAAATACGCGCGTTCGTGTTTGTGCAATAATTTTACGTTCTCTTCGTTAAATTCTAATTTTTTTTTCAGAGGTAAAATAGAGGGCACTTTCGAAAAGTATTTAAATCTTGTCTTTTTATCTCTGAATAGAGGCGATATAGTATGGAAAGTTTAGTAAAGAGCGTTATGAATGAGCAAGGGCCAGCTCAAAATGAAGTATCTGATATGGGCTCAGACAAAATTAAAATTGTAACAGTAGGAGTAGGTGGTGGAGGAAACAACACCATAAACAGATTAATAAAATCTGGAGTAAAAGGAACAGAATTAGTAGCTGTAAATACAGATAAACAACATCTTAGTATGTTGCATGAAAGAGCAAAAAAAGTTCTTATTGGAAGAAGTATAACAAAAGGTTTAGGTGCTGGTGGTTATCCAGAAACTGGAACCAAAGCAGCTGAAGTAGATAGAGGAGTAATTGAAAAAGAATTAGAAGGAGCACATTTAGTATTTATCTGTGCAGGTATGGGTGGTGGAACAGGAACAGGTGCATCACCAGTAATTGCAAACGTAGCAAAAGAGCAAGGAGCAATTACAATCGCAATGGTTACATATCCTTTTAATTTAGAAAGAGCAAGAAGAGTAAAAGCAGACGCAGGAATTGGAGAATTAAAAAAAGTTTGTGACTCAGTTATATTATTAGATAATAACAGATTAGTCAAATTATTCCCTAACTTGCCAATGAATGAAGCATTTGCAGTTGCAGATGAAATTTTATCAAGAGCAATTGGTGGATTAGTATGGACTATAACACAACCTTCTTTAATCAATATTGATTTTGCAGATGTAAGATCAATCATGGAAGGCGGCGGTGTAGGATTTATCGCAGTCGGAGAAGGAAAAGGAAATGATAAAGTTAGAAGCGCAGCAGAAAGTGTACTTAAAAATAAATTATTAGATGTTGATTATGAAGGAGCAAAAGGCGCTTTAATCCATATATCTGGAGGAGCAGATTTAACTTTAGGAGATGCAATAAAAGCAGGAGAAATTATAACAGAGAGAATGGATCCAGAAGCCAATGTAAAATGGGGTGCTAGATTAATTCCAAATTATGAAGGTAAATTAGAAATAGTTGCAATCGTAACTGGAGTAAGAGGAGCAAGCATTTTTGGCGGAGAGATAGAAGAAGATAAAAAGGATTTATTCTACCCAGATATTGAGGTAATAGGTTAAGGTGATGAAATAATGTTTGATGATATATTAAAACAAGCAAGAAAAGAAACCTATGAGAATTGCAATAATGAAACCGACAATTTAATGAGTAATGACAAAGTCAGAATTTCAGTAATTGGTCTTGGCGGTGGAGGTTGCAATACCGTAAATAGAATGATGAGCATGGGATTAAAGAGCGCTAAAACAGTCGCAGTAAATACAGACAGACTTCATTTAGACGTTATAAATGCAGATAAAAAAGTATTAATTGGAAAATCAGTAACAAAAGGTTTAGGCGCAGGAGGATTTCCTGAAATCGGAACAAAATGTGCTGAAGTTTCAAAAAAAGAAATTTTAGATGCAATGGGCGAAAATGAGTTAGTCTTCATCTGTGCTGGAATGGGTGGTGGAACAGGAACTGGTTCTGCACCTGTTGTTGCTAAAATGGCTAAAGAAATGGGCGCAGTAGTAGTAGGTATAGTAACTTCACCATTTAAGTTAGAACGAGCAAGACTCAAGAAAGCTGAATGGGGGGTTAAAGAGTTATCTAAATACACTGACACATTAATCATTATAGATAATAATAGATTAGTCAGTTATGCACCAAATCTACCAGTCAATAAAGCATTTATGTTGGCAGATGAAATAACAACAAAGGCTGTTAAAGGTATTTGCGATACCATAATGTATCCTTCATTAATGAATATTGATTACGCAGATGTAAGAAGTGTAATGGAAGAAGGAGGAGTTTCTTTAATATCTATTGGAGAAGCATCAGGTCCTGATAAAGTTGAAAGAGTAGTTAAAGATACTTTACAACATCCATTATTAGATGTTTCATATGAAGGAGCAAAAGGAGCATTAGTGCATATAACAGGAAGTAGATCCTTAACTTTAGGAGATAGTATAAAAATAGGCGAAGCCTTAACTGAAGTTTTTGATCCAAATGCACAAATTAAAGTAGGCGCAAGATTAGATGAGAATGCAGGTGCAAATGTAGAAGTCATTATGATTGCTACTGGTTTGAAAATACAAGATATTTTCAATACTCAAAATGCAAATGCAGATTCTCAATCTGTGGTTGAAACAAAAGAAATGCTCTTAGAACAAATAGGCAATATGAATTATGTCTAAATGCGCTCGGCTTTCCAAAGCCTCTTTTTTTATTTTTTTTACTTATATTTTTATTTGTTTAGTTCTTAATTAATTTATGTTAGTTGATATTACAAAAAATAATTTTAAATCTGAAGTAGAAGACTCAGATTTACCTGTATTAGTAGATATTTTTTCACCTACTTGTGGCCCATGCAGAGCGCTTTTGCCTGTGTTAGATGAATTATCAAATGAATTTGATGGAAAAATAAAATTTGTTAAAATTAATTCAGCTGTTTCGCAAGAGTTAGCGCAAATGTTTGAAGTTCGTGCAGTTCCTACTTTGATTTTTATAGATAATGGAAAAATTATAGATAGATCAATTGGGTATATTAAAAAAGAACGATTAAGAGATAATATAAATAAACTTTTAGAGTTTTTACAAAAATCTGAACAATAGGTTTTTAAATATAAGTTAATATATGATTAACTAAGGTGAGCTTATGTCAATTAATTTAAACTTAACAGATACAGATGAATATACAAATAGGGTATTAGGAGTTATTAAGGAGATGTATGGTTTAAGAACCAAAGGAGAAGCACTTAATAAATTTGTACATATGTTTGGCAATAGATTTATCGAACCTAATGTAAAAGAGGAAGTTATAAAAGAAGTGATACGTTCTTGTGAAGAACATATGAAAAAACATCCTAAAAGAAGAATGACTCTTAAACAACTTAAAAATATATAATCCTGGTGAAAAATATGTTCAACTTTGATGTATCTGATGAATTAAGAGAAGTTCTTCATAAATTACGTGAAAAAGATAAAAAGACTTTTATTAGGATATATAAAAAAATAGATGAGATTGTTAATTGTGATAAAATAACAATTAATCATTATAAAAATTTAAGATATGATTTAAAAGAATACAAAAGAGTTCATATTGGTCATTTTGTGCTTATATTTAAAGTCTATCCAAATGATTTTATTCTTTTTATAAAATTCAAACATCATGATGATATTTATAAATAACAAATTTACAATAATTATTTTGGCTCCTGTCTTTTAATTCCTTTGATATTATCAAAATGTTTATCATATGAACAGATTGTTGTTATTCCATTTGCATACATTGTTGCTGCATGAAAAGCATCAGTTACTTCTAATCCATCATCTACAAATCTTAAAACACAATTTAGTACTTCAGTATCTATTTTCAAAATTTCTAAATTTGGTATTCTTTTTATATTTTTCCATATTTTTTTTGCAAATTTTTCCCCTTTTAAATTAATCAAGACAAAAAGAATTTCATTGAATACTAAAGGACTTGTACAAGCATGTTGTTCACCATTTATTATTCTTTCTATAAATTTCCAAGAATTTTTTGATTTTTTGTCTTTCCCAATAAATGCATCAATAAAAATATTAGTATCTATAAACATTTATTTCTCTCTTTTCTCTTGATTTTAATATCTCTTCTGTTCTTTTAAGAACTTCTTTGTGTGGCATACTCGCTTCTTTACGTAATTCTCTGAATTCTTTTAACACTTCTTTTTTTGATTCAATAATTATTTTTTCTTCTTCTACACTAATACTAACTTCATCACCTGGATGAAGATTAAACATATCTCTAATATATTTTGGAATAACAATTTGACCTTTCTGGTATATTTGGACCATTTCACCACCTAGTTATACTTATTGGTATAACTTATTTATAATGCTTTTTATTTTTTACAATACTTTATAAATCTAATTTTCTTAATAAAATGGGGTGTTTTTAATGGATTTTATTAAAACAGCGTTAAATTATAAAACAGAAATGTTAGTTTTATTTGTTAATAAAGATTATAATAAACATGAATTATTTCATATGATAAATAAAGAATACAAAGGAAAATTATCTACAGAATGCAAAGAAGATAATTTTAAAGGAAAATATCTACAGCAATTTTGTTTTAGATTAAACAAAAAAGCAAAAAGATTATGTTTAATTGGTTATGGAGATAAAAAGTTAGATAAAAAAACCTTAAATGCATTAGCAGGTAAAGCAGCACAAACAGCTAAAAAATCTAAATTTAAAGAATGTGCATTTGTTTATCCATTAGAAATATCATTAACACCTTATGAAGTAGGTTATGAATTAGTTTATGCATCTAATTTTGCAGTATATGATTATACAATCAAATCAAAAAATAAAGATATCGAATTTGAGGGAGTATCAGTATTAAGTACTAATGATTTGACAAAAGAAGTTGAAAAAGGAATGAATGAAGCAGATATTGTATCTTATTATAATTCATATGTAAGAGATTTAGTTAATTTGGCTCCTTCTGAAAAAAACCCTGAAAAACTTTCAAAAGAAATTTTGGCAGAAGCAAAAAAATTAAAATTAAAAACAACAGTTTTAACTTTAAAAGATTTTAGAAAAAAAGGAATGGAAGCTATTGAAGCAGTTGGGAGAGGCAGTAAATATGAACCTAAGATGATTATTTTAGAATATAATGGAAGTAAAGATAAGCCAATATGTTTTGTAGGAAAAGGAGTAACATTTGATTCTGGAGGATTAAATATCAAACCTTCATCTGGAATGGAAGAAATGAAAGCAGATATGGCAGGGGCCGCAACAGTTATAGGAACATTATTTGCAGCTAAAGAATTAAAATTAAAGAAAAATATTATTGGGGTAATTGGATTAGCTGAAAATATGTTATCTGGAGATTCATATAAACAAGGAGATATCTTAAAAGCATATAATGGAAAAACAATTGAAGTATTAAATACAGATGCAGAAGGAAGATTAGTATTAGCTGATTGTTTATCTTATGCTGAAAAACATTATTCCCCCAAATATATTATTGATTATGCAACTTTAACTGGGGCAGTAGTTGTAGCTTTGGGTTCTGAAAATGCAGGATTATTTGCACAAGATATTGATTTAATTTCTAGATTAATATGTGCAAGTGAAGATTCATTAGAAAAAATATGGCAAATGCCTTTAGATGAAGAATATGAAGATTTAATTAAAAGTGATATTGCAGATGTAAGAAATGTTGGTAAAAAAAGAGAAGCTGGTTCAATAACAGCTGCCTTATTTTTAAAGAATTTTGTTGAAAAATCAAAATGGGCGCATATTGATATAGCAGGTACAGCTTTTCATAAAAAAGAAAAACCATACTCATATAAAGGCGCAACAGGTTTTGGCGTGCGCCTAAATATTGAGTTTTTGAAGGATTAAATCCTAGAGATCTTTAAGATATATACTCCTCCAGGTACATGGGGTTTATATTCTAATCCAAATTTAAATTCTGGATTTTTTTCTGCAATGTTATTTATTATTTCCATCATATTTTTTTTGGTTATTTTATATCTCTCCATTGTATTTTTAGAACCATTATCATATTCTAAAACTGGTAAAATATAATCTTGTGTATATCCTACTGCGATAGGTATGTCATTAGAAGTTATAAATTTATTTTGATTTAATTTAAAAATTTCATCATTAATATTTTGTATTATATTAGCTTTGATAAATGTTTTTCTTGTTTCTATTCTTTCTTGTTTTGTTTCTTTAGAACAACCAGTTGTACTAGTAGCTAATGCTATTCCTCCTAAAAATAAACTTGCCCAAACAGCAATGTTTCTTGCTCTTGAAGCTTTTGGTTTTTTTGATCCTCTATAGTTTGTTGAACCATTTTTGTTTAATGTTTCAAAATTCATATTAATTACCTCCTATTAAGTATTATGGTTAATTATGTGTCTTTTTGTCTTTATAAATGTTTTTATTGTTAAATTAGTTCTCTAAACTATCTGGTGTTATACCTAACATTTTTCTTTCTTCATTTAAATCTTGTTTTGCTTCTTCTAAAGAAGTATAAATTGATGGTTCTTTTTCTTCAAAGATATAAGTTTCACTTACTTTTCTTTTTTCTACTTTTTTATTGCATGAAGAAACTAAGGGCATAATTACTGCAAATGTTATGAAAACTGCTGTTCTTATCTTATTTGAAAGTTTAATTTGTTTTTTGTTTAACACATGATCACCAGATATAATATTTGTGTTTTCTTTTGTTTATAAATGTTTTGAATATTTTCAAAAAACCTTTTAAACTAAATATAGTTGCAGAAGTTAATGGATGGATATAGAAAGTTTTTTAAAGGTGAAGTTATATATAGTAGGTACTATGAGCCCTGGTAATCCTATTGGGTTGCCAGATGTTTTGGGGTCCATTAAGTTGGATCCCTATTATCATCCTGTTTTTATTGTTTTCTATATTTAATAATAATTATGGAAAAAACAGCAATATTTATTGATAATGGTTATTTTAAATTAATATTAAAAAAATTTAATTGTAAATTAGACTTGCAGAAATTTTCCATTAATTTAGCTAAACAAAATAATTTATGGTGTGATAAAATATTTTTCTATACTGCACCTCCTTTTCAAAGTGCAAAACCTAGTGTAGAAGAAAGAATGAAAAAAGGAGGGTATGATAGATTTATTGCTGCTTTGAAAAAAATAGAAGGAATTATAATAAGAGAAGGACGATGTCAAAAAATTAATAATACTTTTCATCAAAAAGGAGTTGATACTTTATTAACTATGGATTTAGTTGAATCTTCTTTGATATATAAAAATATAATCATTATTACTGCAGATACTGATTTTGTACCTATTTTAAAAAATCTTAGGAAAAAAGGAATTAAGATTATTTTATATTATTATACAGATAAAAAACGAAATTCTAACTTTTCTATGTCTAATCATTTACTTGATGTTTGTGATAAGTATATTTTATTAAGTAAAAAACAATTTAACAAACATGTGATTCAAAATATATAAAACAAATTTTTTATCTAGTACTCTATCAGTTGTGATAACTTTTTCAATACAAAAGTTTAAAAGTTTCTTAATATTTATAATAAACTGTGATATTATGAATTTTAAAGGAAAAAATATAGTAGTAGCTTTAAGCGGTGGATTAGATAGCTCAGTTGCAGCTTTATTATTAAAAAAACAAGGCGCTAATGTAAAAGGTCTAATAATGGATTTGTCTCCTTATTTGGATTCTAAGAAGGATATTAAAGATGCGCAAAAAATAGCTGATCAATTAGGTATTCCTTTAACAATTGTAAATTTATCAAAAGAATTTAGAAAAAAAGTTATTCAATATTTTTTAGATGAGTCATGGAAAGGAAGAACACCTAATCCATGTGTTCCATGTAATATGTTTCTTAAATTTGGTTTATTGCAAGAATATGCTGTTAAAAAAATGAAAGCAGAGTATTATGCAACAGGACATTATGCAGTAAAAAAATGGGATACAAAAACAAAGCGCTGGCTAATTTACAGACCTAAAGATATTAAAAAAGATCAATCTTCTGTTTTGTCTATGTTAACTCAAAAACAATTAGACAAGACAATATTTCCATTAGGTGAAATAAAAAAAGAGGAAATACGCAAAATAGCTGAAAAATATAATTTACATTCTAAAAACAGAGAAGAAAGTCAGGATTTATGTTTCTTGCAAAACGCAAAAATGAATAAAGGAGAATTTATTGAGAAATTTTCAAAGAAAAAAGCGCAAAAAGGCAAAATAGTAAACACAAAAGGAGAAAAGATAGGAGAACATAAAGGATACATATATTATCCATTAGGTCAGAGAAAAGGTTTAGGAGTATCAGCACCTAAATCACTATATGTTAAAAAAATTGATACAAAAAATAATATTTTAACAGTAGGAACGCGCGATGAATTACGAACAAATGAGTTTTATGTAAGCGCAGTTAACTGGGTTGCATTTAAAGATTTAAAAAAACCAATGCGCGCCGAAGTAATTGTAAGAAACAAGCAAACACCACACAAAGCGCGTATTTACCCAACTGCTAAGCGCAGTATTGTAAAAGTTGTGTCTGATGAACCAATTTTTGCTGTTTCACCAGGGCAATTAGCAGTATTTTTCAAAAAAGATTTAATCTTAGGCGGAGGCTGGATAGAATGAAAAAACAATTTCTAAGGGGAAGTGAGATTAAGAAGATAGCGCAAGATATGCAAAATAAATACTCAGTTGAATTACTGGGTAAAAAAGATAAGGTAGAAATAGTTGAAACAGATGAAGTATGTGTTTTATTAAAAAATGACTCATCTTTGCTTTTTAAACATAAGATTATAGACGGAGAAACAAAAGAAGAATGGTTTCCAACTTTAAAAAGTGTTTTCTCAACAGAAATTAAATTAAAGAGAATAACAGTTGATAAAGGCGCAATTAAATTTGTTTTAAATGGGGCAGATATAATGCGCCCAGGTATTACAAACATAGAGTCAAATATAGAAAAAGGCGAATTAATACTAATTATTGAAGAAGCACAAGAAAAACCTTTAGCATTAGGTATAGCGCTTTATAATTCAGAAGAAATGAAAAACCAAACACAAGGCAAAGTAATACAAAATATTCATTATTTAAATGATAAAATCTGGAATTTTTAATAGCATAATATATAAATTGTTTTGCTTTATAACAAATATATGGATAATTGTAAAAAAGGCCAGGTAAGTGTAGAGTTGATGATGATCATAGGAATTGTATTAATTTTAATTATTCCCTCAATTTTATTTGTTTTTAATTATATTCGTAATGAAGGAGATGAAGATTTTGCTGTTTCTCAAGGGTATTTAATGGCCTCAAGATTAGAGCATTCAATAAATATGGTTGGTTCAACAGGAACTGGTTCTGCTTTAAAAACAGAAATACAAATGCCTTATAATTTTAATAGTTTAGAAATGGATGGCGACGAAATAATAGTTAAAATGCAAATAAGTCCTGGCCCGTTAGACATTGTAAAATTAACTGATTATCAAATTATCTCTAATGGATTAGAAAATATTACAGTATCCGGAACTTATTTATTAGAAATTAGTTCAATAAATGAAACACACATAAATGTTAGTTTATCTTAATTTATATTTGGCTATATATCTGGTTCTTATTTTAGACTATAACATTTATAAACTTAAACAAACACAATATATTCATGTCAAATACAGAATATTTATCAATTAAGTCTGGAACATATGGGAGACACAAAGTAAATTATATTTATACGGTTTTTAAAGATAGAGAAAGAAATATGTCTTCATCTGGTTTAGCACCTTTGAATTTCGAACATAAATATTTTTCTTTAGCATGTAATTTATATAAAACAATCAATCCAAATTTTAATAGTCAAAGCATTTATGATATTAAAGATGCATTAAGAAATTTAAAAAATAATTTTAATGCACAAGACATGGTATCAAATACATACATTTTTGATATTTACGAAACATTGGTTTTACCTTCTTATGATTTTAGAAATGCAGTTATTATTGATCCAGGACACGGTGGAAAGGATCCTGGTGCAGTTTGGGATAAAGAGCACACAGAACATATGGTTGTTTCAGATATTGCACAGAAATTAGAAAATAAGATATTATTAGATGCAGAGACTAATTTTATTTCTTTAAATTCTTTGAAGCTTATGTATCCTTCTGGAGTTCCTTCTAATATTAAACCTTCTTTATCAGAAAGAATAATAACTCCTAGGAAATATGCGATTGATTCCAATTTAGATACAAAATTATTTTTATCAATACATTGTAATGCAGCAACAGTTTCAACAGCAAAAGGAGCTTCAATTCATTATAGAGTTAATTATCCAGATATGGAAAATAGAGATATTGCTCAAATAATATATGATGAATACATTGATCAAGTACCTGAATTAATAGGCAACAGATCAAAACCGTTAGTTGATGAAGGTAAAAGGTTAACAGTATTAAATACTGCATTTAATTATAGTATTCCAGCAGTTCTAATTGAATTGGGGTTTATATCAAATGAAGAGGATATGTGGTTATTGTTTAATAATGAAGTTAGAAGAAGAATGGTTGATGGATTATATGAGGGGATAAAGACAGTTATTTTTGAGTAACCAAATTCGCAAAGGTTTATAACGTTTATATTAAATATTTATTTTATGATTTTTTGGATTGGCGTGTTTATTTTAAGTTTAATACTTTTACTTAAAAGTTCTGATTATTTTACTGAAGCAGCAGAGCGTATTGGGGTTGGATTAGGAATACCTTCTTTTATTGTTGGAGTCACTATTGTTAGTATAGGTACTTCAATGCCTGAATTAGCATCATCTATTATTGCAGCATTATCAAATAATTCTGAATTTATAGTAGGTAATGTATTAGGTTCAAATATTACAAATATTTTACTTATTTTAGGGGTTGTTGCAATTATAGGAAAGAAAATAAAATTAACTTGGGAATTAATACGTGTAGATTTACCATTATTAGTAGCATCTGCAATTTTAGTATTTTTTATGTTAATGGATGGAGTATTTACATTTTTTGAAGCAATTTTATGTATTTGTGGATATTTAATTTATCTCTCGTATATAATTTCTACTCAAAGAAAATCAAAAAAAGATAAAAAAAGAAGTATTAATAAAAAAGATATTTTTATTTTAATAGTAAGTTGTATAGGAATATTTCTAGGTGCAAAATTTACTGTTGATTCTGTTTCTAATATTGCAGAAATATTAGCTATATCAACAGGTATTATTGCTGCTACTATTGTAGCATTAGGAACTTCATTGCCTGAATTAAGTGTAAGTTTTATAGCTGCTAAAAAAGGAAAAGGAGAATTAGCTATTGGCAATATATTAGGATCTAATATTGTTAATTCATTTATAGTATTAGGAATACCTGGGTTAATAACTACTATTATTGTTCCGTTAAGTTTTACAGTTTTTATTTTACCATTTTTCTTATCTATGACTATTTTATATTTCTTTATAACCCAAGATAATAAAATAACAAGGTGGGAAGGGTGGATATTGATTTTAATTTATATATTCTTTATACTTTCAATGATTAGTTGAATAAAGAATTGATTGTATTTCCCGTTTTTTTAATTATTTTAAAGAATAAATTTGTTAAATACTCTTCAGCTTTGTTTTTTTGATACTTTTCTTCTTTTCCTTCTATTTCTCTTATTATTAATTTTGTTAATCCAATTGCACCTAATGGGATTAAAGGTAATACTGCTGTTACTGAATAAATTCCTATTTTTAATAATTTAATAGTAGTTTTTAAAAACAAAAGAAATTCCTTTTTTAATTCTTTAAATATTTTATCAATTTCTTTATCTATTTTTTGTTCTATTTTTTCTTCTTTAAGTTCTCTCTTTAACTTTCTTATTTCTCTTTCTTTTCTTTTTTGTTCTCTTCTTTTGTTACTATTTGTTTTTTCTCTTTCTTTAATCTCTTCTTTATCTATTTTTATTTGTTCTAATAAATTTTCGCTTTTAGCAATTAATCTTAATGCTTGTTTTCTTTTTTTTGCTGTTAAATAAGAAACAGTGCTAAACATAGGATTATCTTTTCTACTTCCAAATGCTTTAATTTGTCTATTTACTCCTCTTATTTTTTCAATTTTCTTTTTTATTTGAAAACCTAAATATATTGCACTCACACCTAAAATTACGCCTGCAGTTTTTATAACTGCGGTTTCGTTCAATTGATCTGGTGAGTTTAAAAGTTCATTGATAGTAGGGATATTTGTCCAAAAATACTGTGTAACTTTAAATCCTCCATAAAATATTCCTATATTTAAAGGATACCTTATTATTTTTGGAAGTTTTTCTCTTTCATATAGTACACATCGTTTAATATTTTCAGTAGCTTTTAAATTTTTAAGATATAACTTTACTCTTTCTTCAAAAGTTGCATGTTCTTTTTCAGGAACCATTTCAATTCCTAATTGGTGTGCTTTAATTACAGCATCCATTTGTTTTTTAGTTAAAGTGGCATGTCCTCCCTTACCTGTTAAATTTCTTTTTTCAGCAAAGGTTTTATGCCCATCTAATTTATTTTCAACACTAGTAGTATCTAATAAAACACGAGAGTTTAAACTAGATATTAATAATTTATGAATGCCCTTTAATTCTTTGATTCTTTGATTATCTATTCTTTTTAAGTTTCTATTAGTTATTCCATTAAATTTCATAAACACACCTGTGTTTTTTTATGTTTTTTTGAGTTTAAAAAGCTTTCTATATGCTTTTTATATCTTATTACTTAGAATTCATATACAAATTATTAAAGGTGAGAGAATGAAAAAAATTATTTGTTTAGTATTATTATTGATGTCAATATCTATATTTGCTTCATGTATTGAAGTTACTGAAGATATTAGATTGGATGACGATAATGAATCTTGTTTTATAATAACTGAAGATGATGTTACTTTTGATTGTGATAATTATGAAATTTGTAGTGATGGAGGAGATACTTGTATTACTATTGATGCTCAAGGAGTAGAGATTAAAGATTGTATTATTGAAGGAGATGAGGATGAAACAGCAATAAGAATAAATGAAGATGAAGCAATAATAACTCAATGTGTTGTTGATAATGCAGATACAGCTGTTTATTTAGATAATTCTGAAGATTCTAAAATTGAAGATATTGAAATTTCCAATTGTGATAAAGGAATTTATATTAAAAGTTCTGAAGGCACAGAAGTAGATAATGCAGATATTACTGATACTGAAAATGGAATTAGTATAAGTTCAACTGAAGATGTCGAATTAAAAGACGTAGTAGTAGAAAATGAAGATTACAAATATTATTATGTTAGATTTTTTATTACAGATGAAGACGAAGATCCAATAGAAGCGGCAGAAATAACTTTAGAAGCATCAGAAGGTTCAAATCCATTCAATAACGAAGAAACAAATGAAGATGGATATACTGAATGGAAAAGAATTGATGTTATTGAATATGGCGATGAAACTATTGAAATAATTTTTAATTTAACAGTTGAATATGAAGATGAAGTATATGAAGAAGAAGATTTTGATATCTCTAAAACAGAAACCTTTGAAATTGAATTAGAGATTGATGTTGAAGAACAAGAAGATTTAGTTCAATTGAATGAACCATGTACTGATAATGATCAATGTGCTTCAGGATATTGCTGTTTACAAGGGGATTATAGATTTACATGTAAATCTGGGCCTGCTTTTTGTCCTTCCTATGATTGCACAGAGGATAAAGATTGTGATGATGATGAAGAATGTGATGATCATGAATGTATTAAAATAACAGGAACATGTGGGTATGCAGATGATCATAAATGGATTGATTATGAATGTTGTGAAAATTCAGATTGTGATGATGATGAAGAATGTGATGATAATGAATGTGTGAGAGTTGAATGTGAATGCGGAGAAGTTAAAAATCATGAATGCATTGCAGAATGTTGTGATGTTAATGATTGTCCTGAAGGATATAAATGTGTTGACATGGTTTGTTTAGCTGGAAATGCCTGTTCCTCTGATTCAGAATGTAAAAATACTGAATCATGTTTAGGAGGATTTTGTGAAGAAGTAATTGGTACTTGTGGATATGCATTCAATCATAAATGGATACATTATGAATGTTGTTTAGATTCAGATTGTACAGAAGGAAAAGTATGTGAAGAATCAGTTTGTGTAGAAAAACAAGGTGAAAATACAGGAGGAATTTGCGCTAGCGCATTTATTATCCTCAGTATTTTTGGATTATATATAAAAAGAGATTAATCAATATGTATATCTTTTACTCCTTGTTTTTTTCTTTTTAATATTTTTTCAACTTCTTCTTCTTTGTTTGTATAACATTCTTTACAAAAATTATGTGTATATCCAAACATATCCACGTCCTTGTAGGTTTTTTCATTTATTAAACTTTTTTTACAAATTTCGCATTTTTCACCTTCAAATCCTAGTACCATAATTATCTCCTCCTAGTCGCTTTCAAAATAATTCTACAGAAAAATATATAAAATAAGATGTAAACTTTAAACAAAGTTATATATTATTTTTAAGAATTAACTAGGAATATATAAATATTTAAAAATAGTTAAAAAATAAAAAAAAGAAAAAGAGAGATTAATTAAGCATTTTTCATTTTTGCTTCTCTTACATATCCGTCTCCGTCGACATAATACATAAATCCTTTTTTCTTTTCGATTTCTTCAGTTCCAACTTTCTTTTTTCTACCTTTTTTGTTATGTTTCATTGGAGCTCTCCAAACATATCCATCTTTACCTACATAGTAAAGATATCCTGCTTCTCTTTCAATATGTTCTTTACCTACTTTTCTTCCCATTAAAATCACCTATGTTTTTTTAATAATACATCTCCTCTGAATAGAAATATAAACCTATCGTCGAAAAATACTTAAAAAACAGTAAAAATTAATATTTTTTACCACTTTTAAGGCAAAATAAACATTTATTTATATTATAAATAACAAAAAACAGATGTAATTCTCTCTCCTAAGCTTAGTATATTATTATAAATTTTTATATTTAAATATTAATATACTAAATACAGATAGGTGAGTAATATGGGTTGGTTAGATAAATTTACAGGCGGAGATTCTTCTGAAAGAACTGAGATTTTAGAAATTGAAGATAATGAACCAAAAAGTCCTAATAAGTTTATTATTGATGAAGTGTATAATGTTCAAGGTTTTCCAGTAGTTAGAGGAAGAGTTTTATCTGGTACAATAACTAAAGATAGTATAACAAGAATTAAAGAAAAAACATGCAGTATTGCAAAAATACAAGCAAATAGGAAAGAATTAGAGCAAGTATCCAGAGGAGAACAATGTTCAATGATTTTAACACATGTGAATCAACATGTTTTAAGAGAAAATCAAGTATTAGAATTTTTTTAAGAGGTTAGATTATGGAAAGACCAAGGTTATTTTGTGATTCTTGCGGGATGAGAATGGAAGAAGCAGGAGATCACGGAGCAGGTAAAAGAGAAAACCCATATTGTAAAAATTGTTGTGATGCAGAAGGAAAATTAAAACCTAAAGAATTAATACGTGAAGAATTGGTAAAGTTTTATATTGAAAAATATGATTATCCTAAAGCAGCAGCAGAAAATTTTGTGGATGATTTCATGTCTAAAATGCCTGCATGGCAAAAAAAGCAGGAAACTTTATAATTAAATACTTTTTTAAACACTATTTTATATAAAATTAAACATGAACAGAGCTAAACTGCTTATTGCAGGAACAGCACTTTTTTCTACATTAGTTTTTGCACCAAAACCTACAGTAACTATTATGGAAAAATTACCTTTACCAAAAATAGAAATTTCTTCCAAAATTACTTCTGAATTGGTTGATGAAAAACCTAAAAAAATAAATATTGAAATTAATTTACCTGGAACTATTTTACGATATTTTGAAGATGATTCACTAATAATGCAAACAAAAACTTGTATTGGTGCAAGAAGTTCTTATGTACGTTATTCAAATAAATACAGATCTTTTAAAACACCTATAAGAGATAGTGAGATTACTAGAGTAAAAAAAGATCCTTGGTGGACTCCAAATCCACGTACAGATTGGTCATGGGGACAAAAACCAGTTCCTCCTGGACCAACTAATCCATTAGGTCCATATATATTAGTTATAGGGGATTCCCCATATTATGTTCATGGTACTACAAAACCTCATCAATTAGGTCAAGATATGTCTCATGGTTGTATAAGGATACATAGTGATTCTGTTAGTATATTAGGGCCTAGAGTTCAGGAACTTATAAGTTATGGAAAAAAAATAAAATGTAATATATATTATGATATATCCGAACTTTATTGTATATCTAAAAAAGATCAATATTATGCAGTTAGAATTTATCCTGATTTATATAGAAATAGGCCTAATAGAGCTGATTCAATAATACAAGATTTTGAAAATGCAGGTTTAATTTTAAATGAAAAAAGTAGGCAAGAAATAAGAAAAAACATAATTTATGAAGGAATAATGTTTTTTTATTATATTGAAGAAGGACTTGTTTTTCAAGGTTCAATTTCTGATTGGAGATTATCTAGAAAAATAGATTTTTCTAAAGATTTATTTGTTTATAATTTATAATATTTTTAAAACTCCAAAAAATATAAAGGAAAATAAAAACAATGGACCAGGTGGGATTTTTAGGCAACCAATTTCTTTCTTTTTGGTTGAGCTTTTGACATCTTTGATGTCAAATTTTTGAATATTTCAAAAAAATTATTCAAAAGCTTTTACTCTTTTTAAAGCGAAAAAGGTTTGAACCCACAGTCCCCTCGTTGCGAACGAGATATCCTACCGGGTTAGACCACTGGCCCATAAGCCTTTGGAGGGATTTTCGGCTTTGCTGAAAATATTTGTTTCAACAAATCAATTGAACCCCCAACCTACTGCTTACGAAGCAGTCGCTCTACCATTGAGCTACAAAGGCATATTATTCTTTCAACACTCACTTTTTTAAATACTTCTTAACACAAATATATTATTCATTTTAAAGATGGTGATTTCATGGCAAAACGAAAATATCAGAAAAAACCAAAGAATTTAGATACTTCAGATGAAACAAGAATAGACGGCATTTTTTTTGCTATTAAAGAAACTCCCGAAGGATTAGTAAAATTATTTATCCCTAGAAATGATATGCCTAATCATTCATTAGTTTTAATTAAACTTAGAGAATATCAAGAAATTGCTGAAAATCCAAAAAGAAAAAGTTTTAGAACTCCTATACCTAATTTTGAAAATTTTTATTTACAAGTTAAAAAATTAATTAAATCAAGAAAATCAGCAATACGTTATTCAGATATCACATATTTATTAGAATCTTTAGGAGAGGGAGATATGAAATATTTAGAGCCTCATGATTTCATTCAAAGAACTATTGACAATAAAAAAGTCACAATAGAAGAATTAGTAGATATAATAAAAAAGAGAAAAAAATTTGAGTATGAACTTCCATTAGATGATAGAGTTAGTTCTAAAAAAGAAATAGATCCAAGAAGATTAGTAGTATTAGATTTCTTCACAACAAATATTAATAGTATTTCAGATGAAGTTTATTCTGAATGTTCCTCTAAGTTTTATGAATTACCAAAACCAGAAATTTTAGAAAAAATACTTACGATCTATAAAGAAGAAAATTGTTTAAATTTAATAATATTTGAAGATCTAAAAGTTTCATTAAAAGAAGCAAAAGAAATTGCAAGTAAAAAAACAAAAAAACGTAATCAACAAATAATTGATGAGGATGAAATATTAGGATTTAATATTCCTTTTTTAGATGAGGAGATAGAAGATGTATAAGTTTATTCAACCTTTTGAAAGAATTAAAATTGCATTACAAAGAGGAATAAATAGAAAAAAGATACATTCTTTAGATTTAATTACTGTTTTTGGGAAACATGCAGAAAAAGTACAAAATGAATTAGGTATTAAAGATAATAAAATACCAATTAAAGATATTTTAAAAGATGATTTAAAATCAAAATGTTTATGGACACATATCCAACAAGCAACTAGAAAATCAGTTTCAGAGTTAACTGTTGATGAAATTGAAAAAATATTATTTGAAGGTTCAATTTCAACAAAAGAATTTTTAGAAATAAAACCTATAAAAGAATTAGATATCTTTTTGAGTGAAGACGGAACTTTAAAGATACCCACACATTTTTGGGCTGAAGGAATTCAAAAATTTAATATTATGGAAGTTCCTAGTTTATCAAAAGCAGTGAGACAAGCTTCACATGTTCTTGAAAATGAAGAAAAAGAATTAGAAATTAATGAATTAGTGATTAATGAGGTAGATAGAATAATCTCTTTACTTCCTTCATTAGAAAAAAATCCCTCTGTTGAGTTACAATATCAATTTATTGGGTGGTTAGCAGGGATAGAAGGTTTTTTAAAAACAAAAAGACATTTTCTTAAAAAAGAATCTTATGATCAATTGATTGGTACTGAAGATAGTAAGGGAGCATTTGAATTATTAAAACAAAATAATTGGCCTGCTTCATCAGCATGTTTAGTCGCAGTTAAAAATAGATTAAATAAAAGAAATAAAGAATTAAAAAAAGAAATTCAACCAAAGATAGAAAGAAGAGCAAAATCTCTTGCGAATGAATTAAAAAATCTGTTAGATTTAAATGAAAAAACATTAAATAAAATTTCTCAAATATATTATGAAACAATTTTTTCATCTGATTTTGAAAAAACAGCTAAAAAAATATTTATGGAATTAATAAACCCCTATTTGTGTGATAGTAGAAAACTATTAATTGAACATAAAAATGCAAGATCATTTTTATTAAAATGCGCAAGACATTTAAGAGATAATAATTCAGCTGTTGCTCGTGAAGAATTAATTGAAGCAAGAAATGAGATTATGAAAAGCTATTTTAGATTATTTAAAAATTAAAAGGGTAAAAATATGCGTACACAAACAGAGGAATTAGTGTTTATTTCAAAATGTCTTATTGAAGAAGCAATTCCTAAAAAAAGAAAAATTAAAACATATCAAGATCACATACTTCTTTAAAATTTAAATTTCTTTAGATTTTAATATGAATAATAATTAATTTATATTAACAGTTATATTTGATCTTGCTTCTATTCCCCAAGGATTTAGAAAACTAACAACTATTGTCATATTTGATCCTTCAGTTTCAGGAACAGGTATCCTATTTTTTATTAATCCTAACATATCCCCAAACATATGTAAACTGTCTGCTTCTTCAGGAAAAATTAAAATAGATCCTTCATTTGTTTCTCCCCATACCCAAGCATTATATTCCCATTTTTCAGAAGCATCTTCTAAATAGACATCTGTTTGTGCAATTACTGAATAAGTACTTCCTCTTGTTAAGGTAGGAGGATAAACATAAAGTGAATTTACTGAAAAATTTTCTTCTGGAAAAGGAGGTGCCACAGGAATATCTATATCCCCGTTTGGTTCACATCCCAATATGCCTAATGATAATCCAATTGCCATAGTAAAAACTAATGAAATTTTTTGAATAGGATTTAAACTTTTAAATGAGTGTGATTCCCTTTTTTTTGTATCAGTTACGTTTTTTCCAGTTTTTTGTTTTAAATCAAAATTCATTAAATCACCATATACTAGTGTTATTATATGTATATTTAGGTATTTAAACTTTTTGGTGTTTGTTTTTAGTAAATTTTGAAAAATAAAAGAAGAAGAAATAAGTATTTATTGTCTATTTCTTATTTCTGCTTGTGCTGCTGCTAAACGTGCGATTGGTACTCTATATGGTGAACAGCTTACATATGTTAAACCAGTTCTATGACAGAAGTCAATTGATTCTGGTTCACCGCCTTGTTCTCCACATATACCAATTTTTATATCTGGTCTTGTTTTTCTTCCTAAGTCACAAGTCATTTTAATTAATTTACCAACTCCTTTTTGATCAACTGTTTCAAAAGGATCTTTTTCTAAAATTCCCTTTTCTTTATAGTCTTTGATAAATCGTCCTGCGTCATCTCTTGAATATCCATAAGTCATTTGTGTTAAATCGTTTGTACCAAATGAGAAGAATTCTGCGTCTTTAGCAATTTCATCTGCAGTTAAACAAGCTCTTGGTATTTCAATCATAGTACCTATTTTGTAAATTAATTCTTGACCACTTTCTAAAATCATTTTATCCGCAGTTTCTTTAATTAATTTATGGAGATATTCAAATTCTTTAATTTCTCCAATTAATGGGACCATGATTTCTGGTTTTGAATCAATTCCATCTTTTCTAGATTTTAATGCTGCACCAATTATTGCTTGTGTTTGCATCAAAGCAATTTCTGGGTAAGTAATTGCTAATCTGCAACCTCTATGTCCAAGCATTGGATTAAACTCATGTAATTCGCTTATTAAATCTTGTAATCTTTTTTTCTCAACATTCATTTCTTTTGATAGTTCTTCAATATCTTTTTCTTCTTTTGGTAAGAATTCGTGTAATGGAGGATCTAACAACCTGATGGTAACAGGTAATCCATTCATCACTTTGAATAAACTATAAAAATCTCCCTCTTGCATAGGCCTAATTTTTTGAAGTGCTTTTTCTCTTCCTTCTTTTGATTCGGATAAAATCATTTCTCTTACTGCTTTAATTCTTTCTTCATCAAAAAACATGTGTTCTGTTCTGCACAATCCAATTCCTTCTGCTCCAAATTTTCTTGCCATTTCAGAATCTTGAGGGGTATCTGCATTTGTTCTTACTCCTAATTTTCTTATATTATCTGCCCAACGCATTAATTTTTCAAAATCTTCACTTAATTCTGGATCAACTACTCTTATTTTATCTTTGAAAACTTGTCCAGTATTTCCATCTAAGGTAATGAAATCTCCTTCTTTGATTAATACTCCTGTTTTTGTAGTGAATTGTTTTGTTTTTTCATCTACTGAAATATCACTACATCCTGCAATACAGCATTTACCCATTCCTCTTGCAACTACTGCTGCATGTGAAGTCATACCTCCAGTTGAAGTTAGGATACCTTGTGCTGCATCCATTCCTTCAATATCTTCGGGAGAAGTTTCCTTTCTTACTAAAATAACCTTTTCTCCTTGTTGTGTTTTTTCTCTTGCTTCTTCAGCAGAAAAAACTGCAATACCTACTGCTCCACCTGGAGATGCAGGTAATCCTTTAGCAATTTCATCTGCATCGTTTTTTGCAACTTCATCTAATTGTTTATGTAATAATTGATCTAATTGTTTTGGATCAATTCTCATTACTGCTTCTTCTTCATTTATTAATTTTTCATCAACCATATCAACTGCTATTTTAACTGCTGCTTTTGCAGTTCTTTTTCCAGTTCTTGTTTGTAAGAAATACAATGTTCCTTCTTGTATAGTAAATTCGACATCTTGCATATCTCTATAGTGATTTTCTAATTTTTCCATAACTTCTTTAAATTGTGCATAAATTTCAGGATTTTGAGTTTCTAAATCTGAAATTGTTTTTGGTGTTCTAATTCCTGCAACAACATCTTCACCCTGCGCATTCATTAGGTATTCTCCATATAATTTATTTTCACCTGTTGCAGGATTTCTTGTAAATGCAACTCCAGTTCCTGAAGTATCTCCCATATTTCCAAAAACCATTGCTTGAACATTTACTGCTGTTCCTATTAAACCAGTAATTTCATTTAATCTTCTGTATGTGATGGCTCTGTCATTATTCCATGAACTAAAAACTGCATCAATAGCTTTCCATAATTGATCTTTAGGATCTTGTGGGAAATCTTTACCAGTTTCTTCTTTAATAATTAATTTGTATTTTTCAACAACTTTTTCTAAATCATTTTCATCTAATTCTGTATCTTGTTGAACACCTTTTTGGTCTTTAATATTTTGTAATGCATTTTCAAAAGAAGAATGTTTTACTCCTAGAACTACATCTCCAAACATGTTTAAGAATCGTCTATATGAGTCCATTACAAATCGTTTGTTTCCTGTTTTATTTATTAAACCTTGAACAGAATTATCATTTAAACCTAAATTTAAAACAGTATCCATCATACCTGGCATTGAAATTGCAGCGCCAGATCTTACTGAAACTAAAAGTGGATCTTCTCCTCCAAAGGTTTTACCCATTTTTTCTTCAAGTTTTTTTAAGTTTTCATCAACTTCTTTTTTTACTTCTTCAGGATATGTTTTATTGTTTTTATAATAAACATCACAAACTTGTGTTGAGATTGTGAATCCTGGAGGTACAGGTATTCCAATATTTGTCATTTCACTTAAATTTGCACCTTTTCCTCCTAATAATGCTTTCATGTCTCTTTTTCCTTCTCCAAAAAAATATACATATTTATTTTCCATTAAATCACCTTTAAATAATTCTAAATTAGAATAATTAGTTATGATATATTAAGTACTAAATACTTAAAAAGGTTGTTAAACGCCGGTGACAGGAATTGAACCTGCGAGTCCAAAGGACACTGGTTATCTCGTTTAATACAAATTTTTACATACTACATAAAAAAATGTTTCGAGACCAGCGCATTACCGCTCTGCCACACCGGCATATTTATGTATAATTTATACAATCCAAACCTTTTTAAACACAAATACCCATAAACATATACACAACTAATGTTTATTGAGGTGTTAAAATGGGAGAAATAGGATTAACAAGTCCAGAAAGAAATGTATTAATAATTACTGGCGTTTTAGTACTTGCTATAGTTTTAGTATTAGCTGGATTATTTTTAGATTTACCAGGTGATTTAGGGTTAAATTTATTTGGTGAAAATACTGAAGATAATGAAACAGATACTATAGAAACTATTGTAGATCAAAAACCAGTAGAACAACCAGTAGAAGTAATTGAAGAAGAACCAGAAGTAATTGAAGAAGAACCAGAAGAAGAAACAGCAGAACTTGATGTTCCTTTATCAATTTTAATTAATGATGGAGAAAAAGAAACAGAAGATAGAGATGTAGAATTATTATTAAAAGCAGAAGATGTTAATAGATGTAAAGTTTGGAATGAAAACGAAGATTATTATACTGCAGATTGGTTTGATTTTGAAGATAATGAAATGGAAATGGATTGGACAGTAACTTCCACAGGAGGAGAAAAAACAGTTTATTTCCAATGTAAAAACGAAGAATCAATATTAACTCCCGTAGTTTCTGATACAATTAATTATGATAAAGATTATCCATCAGGAAGCGGAGGTTCAGGATCAGGTGGATCAAGAGTTTTAACTCCTACTGATTTAACTTTATCAATATTATCAGATGCAAGAGATTATTCAACAACTGGATACATACATATTTTATATTCAGTTAAAAATGCAGAAATTTGTGAATTATATGAAGAAGATGGATTTGGAACAACTATTGATTGTAATGTAAAATCTTATTCTGATTTCCCATTAAGTGAAGGAGATGGAGTAAAAACAATTTATTTTAAAGCAATGAATAACAATAAAGAAGCAGTTATTTCTGAAGAAGTAATTTTAATAAAAACAGAATTATCTGCACCTAAATTAGCAATGGCAACAGGTGAAGATCATTATTTAAATTTAATAATTAATCCAAATGGGAGAGATGTACCTGAAACAATTGACCATTATGAAATATATAGAAAAACAGGTGAAGCACCTGCAGATGCAAGTCCTTCAAGCAATCCTTTAATGTTTAAAAAATTAGCAGATGTACAAGGAAATACATACACAGATACACAAGTTAAAGAAGGAACAACATATACATATTATGTTATTGCAGTAGATATTGCAGGAAGAGAAAGTCCAAGATCTAAGTATGTAACTCACACACCTATTGGAGAAAATCCAACTGCAGAGTTAGTAAGTCCTGAAAATGGCCAAACTAAATATGGAATGGTTATGGTAGGATATATAGTTGATGATGATATGTCTGGAACAGTAGATGTAGATGTATTATTAAATGGAAACAAATATCCAGTTGGAGATAAAAGAGTAAGTAATATTATGTATTTAACTCCATTAGAATTAACATATGAAGGAGAATATACATTACAAATAAGAGTAATTGATTTTGCAGGACAAAGAGGGTATAGTGAAGAAATATCATTTTATTGGTATGAAACAGAAGGCTCAGGAAGTTCACATACAACAAGTGGTTCAAGTTCAACTACTGAACCAGAAACTGAAAGAGATACAGTAGGTACAACACCTGATGTAAGTAAACCAGGAAGTGATCCAGGAGTTCCACCAAAACCAGCGCCAAACCCAAAAGAAGCAAAAACACATACTACAAACCCAGCGCCTTCATGCGCTTAATTTTTTTATTTTAATATTTAATCAGAGGTGAAATAAATGGTATTTAATATGAGAGATATTGAATCAAACGCAGTAAAATTCAAACTAGATAGTTCTATGGCAAGCACTCCAGGAACAGAACCTAAAATAGAATTAAAAACATCAAAACAGTATTTTAATCAAGCAACTGATAAGTTATACAAGGGAGATTATCAAGGTGCAATACAAGATTTTAATAAAGCAATAGAATTAGATCCAACTAATGCATATGCATATAATAACAGAGGAATTGCAAAAAGAAAATTAGGAGATTATGAAGGCGCAATAGAAGATTATACTAAAGCAATAGAATTAAACCCAAATCATGCAGGTGCATATAACAACAGAGGATTTGCTAAATTCAGCTTAAAGGATTATCAAGGCGCAATACAAGATTTTAATAAAGCA
>NPIE01012212.1_pt1 | contig 26803 bp, 31 predicted proteins | sample 8637661 | NCBI WGS metagenome assembly NPIE01 (sample SAMN07420842, study PRJNA396082) | bioreactor metagenome | isolation source: sample BA12 brine-fed electro-methanogenic bioreactor BA | place: Japan: Kochi | collected 2016-12-09 | reverse complement strand
GCTATATGTTTTCTGTTTTTTTTTTTTTTTTTTAGAGCATAAAATACGCTCAATGTCTATGGAAAAGAGATAAAAGAATACAATATCCCTTACAACACAGAAGGAGACCCGGTAAATGGGTGGATATTCCGTCCCTACCCAGAATCATTTGGAGCACATCATGAACAAGGAACCTTTCTTGAAAAAAGAAATGATTTAAATGGACAGTTATTCTTTTTTAAGGGTGTTTCCGATACAATCCCTGGAGTAGAAGGAACAAAAATCATAAATGCACGATTTAGAAAACAGGTTGAGTATTTTGTTCAACCAAAGGAAATATGGATCGAATCTGCAATTCACGACTCATCCATAACACCGTCTGAAACATGGGCAGATACATGGTTTGATATATCACTAAAATGTATTGAAAATAACCAATTCCTTTGGGGTAGATGGTGGTTATTAAACAGACTCGCTCTCAACCAAGCAACTACCGTAGTGCTCGTTGAAGAAGATGATATATATAAACAAAACATTTCAAGACAGTACAACTACCTTGAAATTAATATTCAGCAAACAAACAATGCACCAGATACGGTTGGAGAATGGTATTGGTTTTCACAAATAAAATCATACAGGTTTGAAGAAGGAGGAGACACTACAATTACTATACTGGAAGATTTTATCGAAGACCCAACGACAGTGAGAGAAGATTTTGTTCCACATCAAGTTGAGCTTCACCAGAATTATCCTAATCCATTTAATCCTTCAACGACCATATCATTTACTTTACCCGTTTCCCAATTAATTTCTCTCTCCATATACAATGTCTTAGGAGAAGAAATAGAAGAACTTACCAAAAAAATGTATCCACCCGGAACACATAGTATCTCTTTTTCTGGAAACGACATACCTTCTGGCATATACATATATATGCTCAAAACAGAAAAAACAACACTTACCAGAAAAATGATGCTGTTAAAGTAAATGATAAAAGCCTCTCGTATGAGAGGCTTTTTTATTTAAATACAAACTTGCTATACCCTACAAAATTCCACACCATAGAAAGTGCCACCGCTCCAAGAGCAGCAAGGGTAGAGAAAAGCTGTCCAGAAAGTCCCCAGTAAGCAAGAACAATCTGAATACTATACGCACTCACCACATTCACCACAAGCCCTCCAAGAGACACTAAAATAAATGTCTGTATTTTCTTTCGTGTCGTCCTCTCTGATTGAAATGTCCAGAGGGCATTCCATACATAACTATTTGCAAGTGCTACCAAAAAAGAAATCCCTTTAAAAAGAGAAAAATAAAATCCTGCATAGATATCACTTGCCACCATTAATACATTCAATACACTGACATCAACTAATGTATTAACCCCCCCTACAAGAGCAAACTTTACCACCCGTAGAAAGGAAGGGATATATGAAGAAATCACAATCCCCATCCCAACGTATATCCATACTGCAACAAAAAGTACTGCGCATATAAGAAGGGGCGACAAAGAGACAATGTTAAGTGTCACAATAACATATGTCCCTAATATACCAACAAAAAACGCCGCAATAAGGGTTCCTCCTATATCACGGCGTCCTATGTTACTGAATGCCTTCATAGCTTGATGTTGCACGCTCAGAGACAGGTGGAGTTGGATATGGTGTTGGTTGCACTGGAGAATCAATAATGAAGATAAAATCTGTCATTGCAATGATCGTAATCAATCCAACGATAGCAACAATAATACCCATAACTCTCTGCTGTCTCTTTGAAAGCAACATAACTCGTTTATCGAATTTCAAAACTCATACCAACATTGACCCAGACTTCGTTGCTTCCTGGTTCAATGGTAGGAGCAGCGGCATATGAAGACTCACCCCCATATCCCATTGCCATATCTCGATACTGTCCTGGGGCCTGATCCTCAATGTATTCATATACACTAGTTACATCCCCTAACGAGAATCCTGATGCATCAGCCATTGCTTCTGCTTTTTCTCGAGCTTTCTTGAATGCCTCAAGGCGAGCATCCTCTGCATACACTTCAGGGTCTTCAACTTCAAATGAAATGTTTTGAACCTTATTTACTCCAATATCGATAAGGCCATCAAACATATCAGAAATAATTGAAAAATCACGTACGGTTACCTGAACTGTCTGTGTTAATGAATACTGAGCAATTCGTGGAACAAACTCACCATATGAGTTATATGTCGGTTGTGAGTACACTGGTCGAAGATTATACTCAGAAGTACGAATATCTTTTTCCTCTACGCCAAGCTGTTTGAGATACTCGATTGCTTCGGTAACTCGTTCATTGTTACGTGTGGTAATATCTTCTGTATCCTCACCTTCGGTAACAACTGAAAATGATGTTCGAGCAACATCAGGGCGAACCACAACTTTCTCTCGAGCAGATACTGATATCGTCCTATATGCAGGACTATTATCCCCCGAAAGAGCTCCCCAAAAAACTGAATAGACTGCAAGCACCATCACTACAAGTAGAAAGAGTGAGAGTGCAGAGTACAAGTTCTTTTTTTCTTTATCCATAAATAGATGTATAAATTATATTACTTTGTGTTATATCGACGCTTGCGGATCCTACAAGGAATCCGTCGATTCCAGTATAGCACAAAAGCTGGGAAAGTATATCTCCAGAAACACTCCCTCCATACAAGAGAACATACTCTTTCCCTACCCTATCAAGTTTCTCTCGAAAGAGAGTAATGCGTTTCTCTATCATAGAAGGATCAAGAACAGCATCCCCTCCAATCGCCCACTGTGGCTCGTAAGCAATCATAGAGACTCCTTTCTCTAGAAACATAGAAGCTTCATCAATGTAGAGAGTAAGATCATCATCTCTGTTTTCTTCTCCAATACATATGATAGGAATAAGACCTTCTTTCTGTGCTGCTACTACTTTCTTTTCTATCACCTCAGTAGTTTCTCCATGCAATCTTCGCCTCTCAGAGTGCCCGACAAGAACATACAAAACTCCCCTCTCTGTAAGTAGTGGCGCAGGAATATCTCCTGTATAGGCTCCTTGGGGAAAAGCTGATACATCTTGCGCTCCTTTCTGATATGAAAGACCTTGCAGGGATGCCTCTTTCTCTAATACATCAATATGTGAACATGGAGGAGCGATAATAAACGTATCAGATACCCCTACCTGTTCCTGCGCCTTTTTAACCGCATCTACCCACTGATGTAGTGACTCTGGAAGAGATGCTTTCCAATTGTAAATAAGATATTTCATGATGCTCGAAGAGCTCCTTTTATATGTTTATACATCCACCATACACCACCAAGAATGATGAGCGCAAGAATAACCCAGTGTAACTCTTCAGTATAGTGTTCAATATCTTGCCAATGTTCTCCCAGTATCCATCCAACCCACGTAAGCCCTAAACACCATATAAATGAGCCAAGAAGGGTGAGCCAATCAAAAAGTGGACGCTTCATCCTTCCAAGACCCGCAGGAAGAGAGATAAAGGTACGAATGATAGGAACAAGCCTCCCAAAAAAAACAGATACAGCTCCATACTTCTTAAACCACTCAGATGATTTTTCTAAAAAGGAATCAGAAAGAAAAAATCCAATAACAGGATGAGATCGTCGTGCAATCAGCCATCCTCCAACATAATAAGAGGCAAGAGACCCTACGTAACTTCCAATCGTCCCTGCAAACACAACAAGCCAAAAAGAAAATTCTCCACGCTGAGCCAAAAAACCAGAAAATGGCATCGTTACCTCTGAAGGAATAGGAATATTAAAGCTATCAAGCCCCATCAGAACACCAATTCCAACGTATCCAATAGCGCTGATAACGTCAATAATTAACTCTGCAAGTATTTCTAAAATACTATCTATCATACAGTAGTGGTACGCATACGTGATGCAGCTACTTCAGGAAGTAACGTAACAATAGGGATCCCCGACTCAGATGGCCCCTGAACAGAAAATCGTGGTGTGATACGGAAAAACCAATGCATATATGGATAGAGTCCTCCATCTTGGAGAGGCGCAGAATACAAATGAAGTCCATAATCTGGAGTATGAAATGCTTCATCGAGTAATCGAAGTGTCTGAATAAGAGCACGCGCCATAGATTGCATAACAATCTCAGGAGTCATATGCATATGTGGATACGCTTTTTGTGGAGCAACAATAATATCAGCAGGAAACAATCCTGCATACTGTACGAGTGAAACCGCATAAGGATCTTGAAAGATAATTCTGTCTCCATACGCAATCTCTCTTCGTATATACCCCTCAAGAAGTGTTTCTCTTTCTTCTTGAAAGTATGTATAACATGTAGAGAGAAGAGATGACAGTTCTCCAGGAATAATAGGAGAAAAGATAAGGTGCATATGCGGATGAGAAAGACTTGCGCTTGCTTTAAATCCACATCGCTGAATCAGTGCGTACGAAGAAATAGACGCATCAGCATCAACAGATATAATACGTTTTTTCAACATCTCCAGAATATGAAAAAATTCTTGGGCATCATAGTGAGAAATTCGCTTGTTATGATCTGAAAACACAATAACATCATGAATTCCATATCCATTCATTGTCTTAAAAAAATATTCGCTTGAAAGTGTTTTGAGAGAAGTAGAACGACTCATTCCTCCATACTTATCAGGAGAAATAACAGCAATCCATCGATCTAAAGAAGGATATGCGTCAATAACCCCCTGATCCTTGAGAAACGCATCAGAATCAAATGGACACATACGTGACTGAGATGGACTGACAGTACCTGTATCATGAGGTTTTTTAGGATCTGATCCCTCAGGAACATAGAGTACCCATTCACGAAATAGTGCATTGTATCGTAATTCAGCCATACATGTTATTCATTACCTCTATGTGTATCATACCATTCAAAGATACGCTTCGCCACAGGAACTGCATTTAAGCTTCCCTCTCGAGCATCTTCGATGAGAATAAGAAGTGCAAGAGAAGGATTTTCAACAGGAGCATACCCAACAAAAAATGCATTAGTTTTTGTGTTGTTGTTTGTCTGCGCACTTCCTGTTTTTGCAGCAATAGTCATATCAATCGTATCAAGCATATGAGCAGTTCCCTGTTCTGAGGTAACGGTCGCAATCATCCCCTCTTCAACAATACGAAAATGTTGTTCATCAATAAACGGAACTGTGTCAAATCCTATATTCCCCTGATCAGTAACACGAAGATAGGGAGCTTGTCCACGAGTTACAAATGTAGTAATAGCACGAAGCATCGCTGCTGGAGTTACCAGCACATCTCCCTGACCAATAGATACGTTATACGTGTCTCCAATTCTCCACACATCCTTTGAAGTACGATCAGGAAGCCTTCCTAGAACCTCTCCAGGAAGATCAATCTCTGTTTTTCTGTCAAGAAAGAATCGTGTCCAGTATTCATGAAGTCGATCAATTCCCAGACCTTCTTGCTCTTCAAACCCTCCTCCAATAGCATAAAAATAAATGTTACTTGAACGAGCAAGTGCACTGTACATATTCACCCATCCATGCGCTTTCCAATCGACAAACCGAGAAGGTTGTGATGGAGTGTATGGATTAGGAATTTCAATATAACCAGCAGAATAAATAGAATCCATTGGATCGATAAGATTCTCTTCAAGTGCAGCAAATGCTACCAGTGGTTTTATCACAGATCCAGGACTATAGAGTCCAGAAATCATCCTGTTAAAGAGTGGATTTTGAGGATCTTCAAATACTTCAGAAGAAAGATTGTTAGGATCAAAAGAAGGAAAGCTCACCAATGCATACACCTCACCTGTCTGAGGATTTATAGCAAGCGCACCTCCTGATCGCCTCTCAAGTACTGCCAACTGATCTCTCATCGCCTCATAGAGTTCAATTTGCAATGCAAGATCAATAGTAGTCTGAAGCACATTTCCAGTTACTTCTTTCTGAATAATACGATCTCCAAGAACTTCTCCTTTTGCATCATGCAAGGTAACGCTCACTCCATTTTCTCCTCGTACATATTCATCATATACCATCTCTAACCCAGCCTTCCCAATACTATCCCCAAGCAACAAAGATTCATTCTGTGCAAGATCATCTTTACTCGCTATCGAGGTATACCCAAGAACATGTGCTGTTGCCTCAGCATATGGATACACCCGACGATACCCTCGCTCAACAACAAAATCACGTCCCTCAAGTTCATCGATAGCAAGTGCTTGAGAAAGCGATATGTCACGAGCAAGTGTAATGTATGCCTGATGTTCAAGATCAACAGAGCGTAGTTCTTCCATAATAGTATCAACTGGTACTTCAATAAGTGATGACACCTCTTCAAGTCGTCCCTCAAAAGACTCATTACGAAGTGCCTCGGACACATTAATAAAGACATCAAATGTTGGCTCATTTGAAACGAGCGCCTCTCCAAATCGATCAACGATAATACCACGAGGAGCACGCAAAATATGTTCTCGTCCTGCATTCAAACGTGCTCGAGAGGCATACACATCATATTGAAATACTCCCAGTGAGATAAGACGAACAAGAACAATGATAAAAAATATAATAAGAAAAACTCCAAAAAAAAGAAACACTCGTTGTGTTAGTGGTTTTTCAAGGAGTGAAACCTCCTCAGAAACAGTATCCAAAACTGCATCCTCTAAATAAAGATCTTTCTTAGCCATAGAATACCTCCATAGAGTATCATAGCATACGCAAGAGATGAAATAAGCTCAAGAAAGAATAGTGACGACCCTATCTCCCCCGCTCCAAACAAAATCCAAAATACAATAGTCCACAACACAAGAAGTATCATTAAAAAGATCCCATGTTTAGATGGGGTGATAAAAAAACGTTTCCCAATATAGGTAACAATTCCCATACCCCCAATGACAAGCAATTCAAGAGAAGGTGCGTGCGTATACTTCACGAGGATAAGCCATCCCACAAGAAAAAGAATATACACAATACTCCGTGACATACAGACAGAAAAAAGCAGCACACACACGATAATAACATTAAGACGAAATGGTAAATTCCACTGAAATATATAAACAAGCAATGAAATCAGACTAATAAAAAGTCCGATACGAACATCTTCCCATACTGCAGCAAGACTATCTCTCATGTGAAGAAAGAACCACTACATTACGAAGATCATTCACGTTATACGGAATAAACACAGAAGAGGTAAGAAAGGCACCAGAAGAATCTTCAGAAATAGTACCAATATATCCTACACTTAACCCATACGGAAAAGATCTGTCAGCAGATATAATAAGATCGTTTTGATAGATGGTCTTTGATTTATCAATAAGAGAAAGACGAGGAGAAACACCTCCTTCAAAAAGCGCATCAACTTCATCTTTTCCAATACGAACAGGAAGTGAAAACTGTGCATCAAACAACGTCATAACTTCGCTTGTACGAGCAAACACCTGAGACACCTCACCAACCAGTAATGCATCTGAAACAACCACCCCATCACCCTTCTTTACTCCATCTTCTGCCCCTTTATCGATATAAATTCGCTGTTTTGTATTAAACGGATAGAGTGAAAATACCTTTGCAGAAATCCCCTCAGAATGACCAGACGATATTCCAAGTTCATACTGAGCAATAACATTCTTTAACTGCTCAACGCGAAAAGAGAGCGCTTGATATTCAGCAATACGTGCTGGAGAAATAATAATGTCCCCAACAGACGCTCCTAAAATACTAAACGATATCCCACTTCCTCCCCACACAAAAAAAAGCACCAGAACAATAACACCAATCCCCCCTAAAAGGTATTGCCATCTAACCATACAAATTATTCAAGAATAATTGGCTTTACTGAAGCAGAAAATACATGACCCATGGTATCAATGCGTTCAGCAGCATAGCCAAGCCCCCTCACTACACAGGTCAAAGGATCATCAACACGCATACAGTGTACCCCAAGTTCTTTTTCAATAAGTTCAGGAAGTCCATGAAGTAAACTTCCTCCTCCAGAAAAATAAATGCCTTGCGCAAGAATATCACCTGTTAATTCAGGTGGAGTTTTTTCAATCGTATCACGAATAGATTCAATAATTTCTTTAATCAATGGAATAAGCGCAATGCGAACCTGAGCATCTTTAATGGTAACCTCTCGAGGAAGTCCTGAGGAAAGATCCCTCCCTGCAATACTCAATTCCATCTTCTCATCACGAGGAAGTGCAGATCCAATCGTTGTCTTTATCTTCTGTGCAGTTACCTCTCCAATAGCAAGTTTATACTCATCACGAACAAACTGAATAATATTTTGATCGAACCGATCTCCAGCAACTTTCAAGCTTTTTGAAACCACAACACCTCCCATAGAAATAACTGCAATCTCAGCTGTTCCCCCTCCAATATCAACAACCATATTTGCTGTTGGTTCATCTACAGGAAGCCCAGCACCAAACACAGCAGCTGTCGGTTCTTCAAGTAAATAGACACCTGATACCCCAGATGAAATGACAGCATCTTCGACAGATTTTCTTTCAACTTCGGTAATATTTGTAGGAACAGCAACAACACTTCGAATATAACGGAACAATGATGCATGTTTTACCCGATCGATATACTGTTTTAAAATCTCTTGTGTCATCAAAAAATCAGAAATAACCCCATCAACAAGAGGTCTTACTACCTCAATGTGAGCAGGAGTTCGTCCCATCATTTTCTGAGCTTCACGCCCAAAAGCAACAGTTTTGCCTGTCTTTGTATTAATAGAAACGAGTGTTGGTTCATTTACCACAATACCCTCTCCTTTTACATACATGAGGGTATTTGCTGTTCCTAAATCAATCCCTATATCTGTTTTAAATCGAGAAAAAAAGCTCATAGGTTGTCCTCACAATACTGTGTTACGTGTGAAAAATCAACTAGCTGCTCCGCTCCTCCCTTTCGTTTTCTACACTCAATCTTGTCCCCCGTTCTCTTACTAACCACCAATCGAAGAGGAATTCCCACAAGATCACTCTCTACAAATTTCTCCCCCACAGACACATCTTTCCTGTCATCAAATAATACTGAGATGCCTGCCTTGTGTAGCGTAGTATATACCTCATTGGCACGTGTAAAGATTGCCTCTGTTTCCTTCTCATCAGAGGTAGGAAGCGCTAAAAGGTGTACCTGATAGGGAGCGACAGCAGAAGGCCACATAAGCCCTTTCTCATCATGAAAGAGTTCAGCGATAACTCCCATAAGACGGGACACCCCTATACCATAACATCCCATAATCACCGGACGACTCTCACCTTTCTCATCAGAATATGAAAGATTAAATGGTTCTGAATACTTTGTCTTCAATTTAAAAATATTTCCAACTTCACTTGCAGTAACAACCTCAAGTTTCTCCCCACACGAAGGACACGTGTCTCCTTCTTGAGCATCGTTAATCTCACGATTCTGAGCAAATGAACAAGAACGACAGAGTACAATAGAATCTTCACCTGTTTCTGTTTCTACCTGAAACTCGTGAGAATAGCGAGAAAATGACCCTCCAGAAGCCTCAACCAACAGCGCATCAAGAGAAAGACGTGTAAAGATAGTCTTGTATGCTTGGGTAACGTTTTGATAGTAGGCCTCAAGATCATTCTCTGAGGTATGAAATGAGTATAGATCTTTCATTAAAAATTCTCGTCCTCGTAAAAGACCTGATTTTGCACGATCCTCATCACGAAACTTTGTTTGAATCTGATAGAGCCCAAGAGGAAGATCTTTGTATGAAAAAATAGTTTTCTGAGCAACAGGAACAATGACCTCCTCATGCGTTGGTCCAAGGGCATACTCTCGCTTATCCTTCGAAATAACTTTAAAAAGAACATCAAGACTCTCCCATCGTCCTGTTGTCTCCCATACCTCACGAGGATGTAATACAGGAAGCAGTAGTTCCTCTGCCCCAAGCACATTCATCTCTTCTCGAATAATAGTTTCTATATTGCGAAGCACGCGAAGCCCCAAAGGAAGAAATGAATACACTCCTGCCATCAGTTTGTCGATATATCCTGCTCGGATAAGAAGCTGCGCATTGTGCGCCTCTTCATCTTTTGGAACCTCTTTTCGTATGAAATACGATGCTGTTGATTGACGCATATATTAGTATGGTATCACAAAAAAACACTCTAAAAAAATCTATCTATATCAGCAATACTAAGAATAATAATAAGTCCAATAAGTAACAGAAAGGCAATACCATTAACCATCTGCTGAATACGAACTGATACAGGAGACCCTCTTAGCTTCTCTAGTGCTAAAAATATAAGTCGCCCTCCATCAAGCGCAGGAAACGGAACAATGTTAATTGCAGAAAGGTTAATAGAAATAAGACCAACCATGTAAATAAGAGGAATAATCCCAGCAGCAGATGCTGCTGAGGTTACATGAAAAATCCCAACGGGTCCTGTGATATATTCAGCAACACTTGGCCCTCCAAAAATGCTTGCAATAAGCATTCCGATAAGAACAAAGATGCTCCAGAAAATCTCAAGAGACATAACAAAAGAGTCGCCAATTGCTTTCAAAAACGGTTGTTGTTCAATGCCTGTAGCGATAATACCAACCCCCAACGCTCCTTCACCCTCTGGAGGTGAGAGACGTGGTACAACTGAGACAGACACCTCTTCTCCATCTCGTAGCAATGAAAGCTCAACCTCTTCTCCTCGTGATGCATCAATAAATGCAGTAAACGCTTCAACAGAATCAAATCCACTCACAATATCTCCCTTTACAATACCAGCTATCTGAGCAGGTGTATTGTCCCCTACCTGAGAGACAATCACCTCTCCTGAGACACCACTACTTAATACAATAAGAAGACAAAGCCATCCAATAATAAAGTTCACCACAACACCCCCAAGAAGCACAAACGCTCTCTGCCAAATTGGTTTCTCAGAAAATAATGTCTCTCCTTGAGGCACCTGTAAAGGAGTATCTTGCAAGGATCCATCCTCTCCAGGGATTTTCACAAATCCTCCTAGCGGTAACGCATTAATACTAAAACGAACACCTTTTATCACGCGAGAAAAAAGACGAGGAGGAAATCCTATCCCAAATTCTTCAACAAATATTTTAAAACGACGAGCAAGAAAAAAATGCCCACCTTCATGGGCAACAATCAAAAACACAAGAACAGCAACAAAAATAAGTATATCAACCATATATTAATCCTGAATATCTTTGAGTTTTTTCTCTACAATCTCATCGATAGTCTTATTAAATGAATCCATTATCCCCTGTAATTCATCAAGAAGTAGAAACTTATCATCTTCTGTAATTTCTCCTTTCTCTTCCTGGTCATCAATCGCATTTTTTACATCATCACGAAGTGTTCGTGATTTGATACGTGCATCCTCTGCTTTCGATTTAACCATGCGTCCAATTTCATCCCTTCTCTCCTGTGTTAGAGAAGGAAGATTAACATGAACAACATTTCCATCAGGAGCAGCTTGTACATTAAGCTTCTCAGATACTGCTTTTGCAACAGCATTCACAATAGACACGTCCCACACACTAATCTGTATTTCACGAGGAGGAACAACACTAATTGATCCAATCTGCTTGATAGGAGACATCTGTCCATAGTAGTCAACGACAATGTCTTCAACTAACGCAGGAGTAGGACGTGATCCTCGAATAGAAGCAACCTCTGATTGAAACGCAGAGATAATATCCTTAATGGACGCCTCTAATTTTTGTAATATAGGACTCTTCATGCCTCTATACTATCACAGGAAAACAGAAAAATAAAATATAACAATACCCCAAAAAAGGGGTATTGTTATAGAAATATATGGCATAAAATTCTATCTCTACCACACCATTACCTGCTGAGATGAAAAGAAATGCATACGAGAAATATCATACGAACGAGTAAATGAATCAACTTGTTTCCAATACACAGCTCCATCAGTACTCTTGTAGATATGTCCTCCACTCATGACATAGATCGTATCTCCCTGTACAGAAAAGGTATCAATTGGGCTTCCTGTTGGAATACCCCCAAGAAGATCAAAACTCTTCCCTCGATCATAGCTCACACGAATCCCGCTATCATCAAGGATGTAGAGTACTCCTTCTCGTGTCCATTCAAGTGCTTGTACTTGTGAAGAAAAGAGATTGAAAAATCCTCCTGTTGCTTTTACCTTTCTTCCTGTTTCAAGAGATGGAGATGGAGCAATATAGATATCACCCTTCTTGCTCAAAAGAGAAATATCTCCATAGGGAGTTCTCTCTATAGAAACAATGGGAGCATTAAAGCTACGTACCACACGCATCGTCTCATCAGAAAGACTGTATTCAAGTACCTGTCCATTTGAAAGCCCCATATAGACAAATCGTCCAGATTCAAAAAGACTGTAGGCAGTCTCGCCCTCAAAAGAGATAACCCTCTCAAGTGAGAAAAAGAGATCTTTTGTGCGATATACAACACCTTCTCCATTTTCAAATACAGATACGAGTAGTGATCCATCAGAAAGTTCATAGAGAGCATGAACCTGTACATGTTCCGATATCTCATTATCTGAGGTAACAAAACGATGCCACGTAAGTCCTCCATCGTAACTGAAAAAAAGGCCTTTATCAGTCCCTACATAAAGCTGTTGAGGATGTTGAGAAGAGGCATACGTAGAAAGCACACTCACCCCTTTCTCATCAGTAGAAAGCGGAATTGGGTGGATATCTTTAAACCCATTAAACGTCATAAAAATATTCTGTGTAGGAGCTGCTTGTAGTGAATGAGATACTGAAGCCAAAAGCCCCCCACCACTCGAAAATGCCCCAACACCTTGCACTCCAAAAAGACCAACAAAAACAACAGCAACTGCTGCAATAATACCAAGAGTAAATTTCATTGTATCATCCATATAATATGTTTTAGGTGTATACGAGTATATGATGATGGAGACAAAAGAAGAACAAGCTGAGAAAGAAGAGCTGTTCCATACGAAGATGTTTTCTCTTTATATCGACTGATATGAAAGAGAACTCGCTCTACAAAAAAAGTTTTTGAAACTTTCTTTTCTTTATCAATAAGAACAGTAAGCGTATCTGCAATGTTCTTTTTTTCTTTGTCTGTGTGTGTCCTTTCAAACAACTCAGAAAGAAGTGCATCAACAGTTCTTTCTTCATCTGAAAAAGACACCCTCATCTGCAAAAGGCGACCAATACTTCCTCCTGCATATGAGACATCATCACTATGTTCTATTATACCACTTTTATCTATAAAGTCAAGCATGTCCTTTTCAGACAGGGGTGGGAAAGACACCTGTTGTACACGCGAAAGAAGTGGTGGAATAAGCACATCAAGTGATTGTGCGGTAAAAAAGAGCACGCTATTGTCTGGAGCATCCTCAACAATCTTTAAACAGGCATGTTGTGCCTCCTTAGTCGCCTTTTCTATATTCCCGACAATCCCTATCCGATACTTGCCCTCAAGAGGAATCTTGTGTAAAAAGCGTTCCAAGTCACGAATCATATCGATACCAATATCCCCTTCTAGAATACGTGTCTCATGACACTGTGTTTTAGTAGTATCNNATACAGCGCAAGCGTTCGAGCAAAAGAAAGCTTCCCTACTCCCCAAGGACCAAAAAAAAGATATCCATGCCCAAGAGAACCTGTATCAAACAGTTCTGTGAATGTTGCATAAAGCTCATCCCGTCCCCACAGGGTGTTCATATTAACGCTTGTTTAACAATGTACGCTTGTACACATCAAGATGGCTTAAGATAAGGCCGGTTCCTTTCGCAACACAAAGCAATGGATCTTCAGCAACATAGGCATTCACTCCAAGTGTTTTTTTAATAAACTGAGAAAGATTCTTTATCTGAGACCCTCCTCCAGAAAGAACAATTCCTTTCTCCATAATATCAGCAACAAGCTCTGGAGGTGTTTCATTAAACACATTCTGCACACTCTTTGCGATTGCAAGAAGATGAGGATGAAGTGCTTCAGCAATTTCATTTGAGGTAATAGTAATATCACGAGGAAGTCCAGAAGATACATCACGTCCTCGAAGTTCATATTCATTCTTTGCACGAGTACTAATAGCAGAACTAATAGCAATTTTCACCTTCTCAGCAGTTTGCTCTCCAATAAAAAGCCCATACTTCTTTTTCACATATTCAGAGATGGCAACATCAAACTTGTTTCCTGCAACACGTAAACTTGCCCATGAAACAATTCCTCCAAGAGAGACAACCGCAACTTCACTTGTTCCTCCTCCAATATTAACAATCATATTCCCAGAGTGAGAGTTGATANNTTTGATAGGAATACCTGCGCCAAGTGCAGCAAGAATTGGCTCTTTAACAATGTGTGCCTGTCGAGCTCCTGCTTCAACAGCAGCATTTACCACTGCTCGTCTCTCTGTTTGAGTAATGCCTGCAGGAACAGAAATAACGACATCTGGTTTAAAAAATGTATTAAGTGCTCCACTTGCCTTGTTAATAAAGTACCGAAGAAGCGCTTTGGTAATATAGTAATCAGCAATCACTCCATCTTTAAGAGGTTTATAGGCAATAATATCTGAGGGAGTTTTTCCTATCATATCCTTTGCTTCACGCCCCACAGCAAGCACATTATTATCAGGAACGCTTAAGGCGACAATAGTTGGCTCATTGATAATAAATCCTCTCCCAGGTACAAATACGACTGTATTTGCCGTACCAAGATCAATACCGATTTTTTTCGTAAATAGAGACATATATGACCTAAGCATAAATGAAAAAACACAAAGTAGCAATAGAGTGTATGGTTACAGATAAAAAAGAAAGATGACAAACACACATGAATATGTATAATCATCTCTATGACGTTACGAAAACGACGTATTCTTTTGGGGATTTTTTCGTTCCTATTTGTGATATGCGGATTCCTCGCAGTTCAATACTCACAAGGATATAGAATTACCCTAGATCCTTTTGCAATCACAACAACAGGAGCACTCTATATCGAAAGTCCTCAAAGAGATCTCTCTATCTATCTTGATACAAAACAATATAGTGATGAGTCAGGACTCCTCAAAAAAGGAACTCTCATTGATGGTCTGACTCCAGACACCTATACGCTCACCATCAAAAAGGAGCTCTACTACCCATACCAAAAACCACTCACCATCCTTCCTTCTCAGGTAACAAGAAGTATGAACATACTTCTTGTACCACAGGACATTACCTTACAAGCAGAAAAGATATACACGATACCAGAATCTTACATACTATTTGATATACAGAATACTTCTCGTATTTTACAAAAAAATACCGATACAGATGCATGGATCTTGTCTTCATCAGACCCCCTCTCACCAGAAACAAACATATCCTCTCAGATACAATCCCTTACCAGAAAAGAGTTCTCGTCAATCTCATTTTCTCCACAACAAGACGCTTACCTTATCCTCACAGATGATACAACAGTATCCTACCTTTTCAGTGCACAGCAACGCCTCACAACACATCTTAACGCTTCATCAACCCCTCTCCTCTACCCTTCATTTATTGGTGTAGAGCATGCATCAAGCACCGATATATATACATACCAATCAACAGAACCAACCTCCCTTCCTTTTACCACCATCACTTCTCTATACAAAAAAGATGATACATTTATTGTTCATCATAATGGTGTATTGGAAACATACACACCACCAGATACAATATCTCGTATCGCAACAACTACAGAAGCACTCCTGGGACCAGACCAAAAAAAGATACTGATACGGACTGATACTGGATATCAACTCTACTTCCTTGAACAAGACTTAGAAGTACTTGATATGCATGAACACGATATATTACCTCTCGATCTTCCTAACAATATCAAACACCTCTGGTGGTATGATCCCTATCATCTTATTATCGAAACAGAGCATGCAATTCTCTTTACAGAGGTAAGTCACCACACCCCGCTGGTAACCTACACACTTGTAGATGAACCATTTGATAGCGTATTTTATAACCAACAAGAAAAAAGCCTTTTTTACACAAAAGGCTCTGATGTCTTCCTTCTTGACCTTACGGTTATTACTCCATAGCTTCCCTATTCTTTCGGTAAGAGATAAAGAGAATAAAAAGAGACACCACAAGACCTCCTATTAAATCAACAAACAAATCTCCCATGGTATCGGGTAAACTTCCTTGTAAATAGACGCCAAAAAGTTCTGTAACACCAAATTCAAAAAATTCCCACAGTACCCCTGCAAAAGAAACAAATGAAAGAGCGATAATGAGAAGCTTTGCCCACTCTCGAATATGATAGTTCTCAGCAAAGAGAGGCCCTAAGAGTAAAAAAAATACATATCCAATCCATCCACCTCCCAAAAAATGCATAAGGACATCAAACCATTCAATCGTCTCAAACCATCCAAATGCCAATGCAAGGATGTAAAGAATCAAGATAACAAGAAATGATACTATCGCGTACACAAAACGTATACCGTGGAAAATCATATGATAATATTATCGCTTTGACCACTGTGGAGCCCGTCGAGCCTTCTTGAGACCATACTTCTTACGTTCAACCATACGAGGATCTCTGGTAAGATAGCCAGCCTTCTTAAGTAATGAACGAAACTCAGCATTATAAGCTTCAAGTGCTCTTGCAAGCCCATGACGAATCGCTTCAGCTTGAGCTCTAAGACCACTTCCTTGCACCTTCACAGTGACACGAATTGTTCCCAACACTGATACTTTCTCAAGGGGCGAACATGCAGCTTTACTATCCCGTAAAAGAGCAAAATACGCTTCTAAACTTTATCCATTTACCTCAAAAAGGTCTTTTGATGCGATATATGCATCACAATCAGCATCCTTTTTTGCAACTGAAAAAATACGGACACGAGCAATTGCTGTCTTTCTACGCCCAATCCCCTCAATATATGTTGTTTTGCTTAATGAAGAACTCATAGTTATTTGGATTCAAATATCAATTGTTTCATTCGCTCCTTTCGTAATTTATTTTTAGGAAGCATGCTGAAAACCGCTCGACGAAGCACCTCTTCTTTCCCATGCTTTTCCACAACCTTACTCAACTTCTCCTTTTTAAGATGACCAATCTGGGTTGTATGTGAATAATACATCTTTGAATCTTTTTTCTTTCCGGTAATTCTGAGACTATCGATATGAATCACAATAGCGCGATCAGTTCCTTTGAGACGAGGATCATACGATGGGTCTTTTTTACCTTGCAAAATAAGGGCAATATCACTTGCCACACGACCAAGACTTTTTCCTTTGCAATCTATAGTATAATCAGCCATATTATTGTTTTCCTTCTACGATAAGTTGTTCAATATTCTTTGGAACTTCTTCATATGAATGGAATTCCATAACGAATAATCCTCTTCCTTGGGTAATCGATCGAAGCTTCGTTGCATATCCAAACATCTCAGACAGTGGAACACGAGCATCAATAACCTTCATCATACCCCGATCTGAAAGTTTCTCAATATGTCCTCTCTTTGAACTAATATCTCCACTCACATCTCCAAGGTACTCTTCAGGGATAACCACCTGAATCTTCATAATAGGTTCCAAAAGAACTGGGTTTCCATGTTTAACAGCATCTTGAAGAGCCATTGAACCAGCAATCTTAAAGGCAGCCTCAGAGGAATCAACATCATGGTATGACCCATCATACAATGTTACTTCAAGGTCGGTAATCCGATATCCAGCAACAACACCTTTTTGAAGCGCCTCCTTAATTCCCTTTTCAACAGCGGGAATAAACTCTTGTGGAATAATACCTCCTTTAATTTCATTAACAAAAGCAAATCCTGCACCTCTTTCAAGTGGACGCATCTTAATCTTTACATGACCATACTGTCCCTTACCACCTGATTGACGAATATATTTTCCTTCAGCTTCAGCTGGTTTTTTAACTGTTTCTCGATACGAAACCTGAGGGCGCCCAACATTTGCTTCAACTTGAAACTCTCGTTTCATACGATCAACAAGAATTTCAAGATGCAATTCTCCCATTCCTGAGATGATAGTTTCCCCTGTTTCTGGGTCAGATTCAATTCTAAAGGTAGGATCCTCATCTGACAGTCGTTTCAAAGCCATACCAAGTTTCTCTTGATCACCCTTTGTTTTTGGTTCAATGCGAAGTCCAATAACAGGTTCTGGAAATGTAATTGTCTCAAGAACAATAGGGTGGTCAGGATCACAGAGCGTATCACCTGTTGAAGTACCTTTCAGCCCTACAATAGCACCAAGATCCCCAGCATACATCTCATCAACATCTTCTCGATGATTGGAATGCATGCGTACAATACGCCCAATACGTTCTTGTGAACCTTTTGTTGCATTGAGTACATACGTACCTTTTTTAAGAACACCGCTATAAATTCTAAAATACGTAAGATTCCCAACGAATGGATCTGTTGCAACCTTAAAAGCCATTGCACTCAATGGTTCATCATCTGAAGGAAGACGAACGATCTCCTCATGTGTATCAGGATGTACTCCCTTTGTTGGTTTTAGATCTTTAATATCAAGAGGAGATGGAAGATAGTCAATAACTGCATCCAAAAGAAGTTGTACTCCTTTGTTTTTCAATGCTGAACCACACAATACAGGAACAATAGTATTTTCAATAGTTCCTTTTCGAAGCGCCTTTTTAAGATCCTCAAGGGGAAGATCTTCTCCAGCAAGATAGCGCTCCATCAATACCTCATCATGTTCAACAATTTTTTCAAGAAGCAGTGAACGCTTTTCTTCAACAAGCGCCTTCATGTCCTCTGGGATATCAATCTCAGAAACATCTTCTCCATGTTCTCCACCATACTGAAATGCCCTCTTTTCCAAAAGGTCAATAATACCACGAAATTGATCCTCTTCTCCAATAGGGAGTTGCAACATCACAGCGTGTGGTGTAAGTCGTTCAAGAATAGAATCAAATGATCTCTGGAAACTTGCCCCTGTTCTATCAAGTTTGTTAATAAAACAGATACGAGGAACGTTATACTTGTCAGCTTGGTGCCATACTGTCTCAGACTGTGGTTCAACACCAGCTACACCGTCAAATACCGTAACGCCTCCATCAAGAACACGCAACGAACGCTCTACCTCAGCGGTAAAGTCAACGTGGCCTGGAGTATCAATAATGTTTACACGATGCTCATAGGCATCTTTTGCTTGTAATTTTTCCTCATCAGTTTCAAGACCTCTTCGTCGATACAGTGGCGTCCAAAAACAAGTCGTTGCTGCTGAGGTAATCGTAATACCACGTTCTCGTTCCTGCTCCATCCAGTCCATGATTGCAGCTCCTTCATGTACCTCACCAATCTTATGAGAAATTCCTGTATAAAAAAGAATACGCTCACTCACTGTCGTTTTCCCTGCATCAATATGAGCAATAATTCCAATATTTCTATATTTTTCTAATGGGTATAATCGTGACATAACAGTAATCTATTATCGGGCAAAATGAGCAAATGCACGATTTGCTTCTGCCATTTTATGAATTGTTTCTTTCTTTTTAATAGCCGACCCCTCCCCCTGAAATGCAGCTAGGAGTTCATGTGCAAGCTTCTCTTCCATGCTTCGTCCTTTTCCACTGCGAGCTGCATCAATAATCCAGTTACATGCTAAAAAGAATTTTCGATCTTCACGAACTTCACGAGGAACCTGATAGTTTGCACCACCAACACGCTTTGAAACAACTTCAAAACGAGGTGATGCATTTTCAATTGCTTTGTTAAATACAACAAGTGGATCTGGTTGTTCTTTCGATATCAATCGTTGTAATGCTCCATAGACAATAGATTCAGCAACTGCCCTTTTTCCATCACTCATAATATAGTTAATGAAGCGAGATACTGCTACGCTTCCATATTGTATATCAGGAGAAACTACTCGTCGTTGTGCTCGTTTCTTTCTCATACGTTATTTCTTATCTTTTTTAACTCCATATTTACTTCGTTCCTGTTTTCGCCCCTCAACACCAGATGCATCAAATCGTCCACGAACAATATGGTATCGAACACCAGGAAGGTCTTTTACTCGTCCTCCTCGAATCATAACAACAGAGTGTTCTTGAAGATTGTGTCCTTCTCCAGGAATATAGGCACTCACCTCAGAACCATTTGTTAACCGTACACGAGCAACTTTACGAAGTGCTGAGTTTGGCTTTTTTGGTGTTGTGGTAAAAACTTTCAAACAGACTCCTCTCTTAAATGGAGATGATGAATATACAGGCTTATTGGTAATCGTATTAAAATACATCCCCAATGCTGGTGATTTAGATTTCTTCGTTGTTTTCTTTCTTCCTTTTTTGACTAGTTGATGTATTGTCGGCATAGAAAATATGCAAAAATAAAAATCCACTTAATGGACCTCCCCCACTATATCAAAGACACTCATATATTGTCAACGTCATATCCCTATCAATACTGAAAATAAAAATGAAACGATTGGGCTCAAGAGAAACATACCAACAAGAAGCGCGATAAGAAGCCCAAACATTCCCATACGTCCAAACGCCATTGCTGCTTTTGGGAAAAGATCCCCCAAAATCTTTGAACCATCAAGTGGTGGAATAGGGATGAGATTAAAGAGCGCAAGAAACAGGTTAACATAAACAACAAATCCCAATAAACTAACAACAAGCTCATCAAACCCCACCATCACCCCTATGCGTACTACAAGCGCAAGTACCACTGCAATGGCAATATTCGAAAGAGGTCCAGCAGCTGCAACCTTTAGAGACCCTCGTTTCTGATCACTCAATGCATAAGGATTGTAGGGAACAGGTTTTGCCCATCCAATAAACGCGCCTGACGTAAATAAAANNAGTGGAAGAAGAACTGTTCCAAACAAGTCAAGGTGAGCAAATGGATTTAACGTTAAACGACCTGCATGAAATGCAGTTCTATCTCCTAAACGAAACGCCATGTATGCATGTGCATACTCATGAAATACCGCAGAGAGTACAATAACAATATATAAAAAAAGAATATATCCAATATCCATATCTACACTATACGTTTCAGATTACGGTAACACAACCCACTGAGCTGCTTGAGACACTGGAACCGCTTCAACGTCCAATTCATATGAAGATGCTCTATCTGGATAAGAAAAAGTAAAAGAAAGGGTATGCGTATCAGATACCGTCTCAATACGACGGATTGTCCCATCATCATACACATATACATACCAAGGAGTCTGATGTAATACCTGAGATGCAAATGCTTTTCCCTCTCCTATGAGTGAAAACCAGAGCGTATCAACAAGCCCCCAAGAAGGCACAACACGATACACCCTCACCCCAATACGATCCTTCTCCTCTTCTCGTTCAATAGAAAGAGCTCCTGGTTCATTGAGAGCACGAAAGATTCCATCTCCAATAACACCATCAAGTAAAAACAAAACCTTCATATGAGAAAGAACAGGATACACACCAAGGTATCGTAAGGATTCTTCTCCTCCAGGATATGCGTCTTCAAGAACAATCCATCGAGAAACTGCATCCTGAGCAATCCCTTCATCAAAGTTCATAAACACGCTCCCTTCCTCATCAACAAGGAAATTTCCCTTCCATGTAGTAGAACTCTTTTGGACAGAAACGGAAAAAAGACCAGAAGAAAATGTGCGAATATCGCCTGATACTTCAATAGTATGTCCTGGAATATCTCCTTGAAATACAAATGATACACGCGGAGAAAAAAGAAGATGTTCATACGCATCACGTACAACAGTGCGAGGATTGTTGGTATACAACACCCACACCACAATAATACCTCCAACAAGGAGTGTCCCCAGTATCATCCATACTGCGACACGTTTTTTGTGATACACAAAATATCGCGTAAGTCTTCCAAAAAATGAAGGCTGTTCTTTTTCAACAACAACATCAGATACACTGTGAATGGCTGTATTTGAAAATCCAGGAGACACTATCCCTTTCTCCCAAAACTCATCAGGAGCACGCCCAGAAACATACACCTCATCAAATCCTGCTTCAATATCATCAACACTATATCCTTCACGAACAAGATGTTCGATAATAACAGAACGTCGATGTCCTGCATGAATAAGCGAGAGAATCCGATCTATAAGTTGTGTATTCATAGATATGAAATGCCCATTATGGAACGAACGCCCTTCATAATTTCTTCAGTATACGTACATGCCTCAGCAGTTCCTTTTTCAAGAATAGTTTTTACAAGATCTGTATCTTTCTCATAGATTACACGTCTTTCTCGAAACGGTGTAAGTACTGTTTCAAGTACACCGATGAGTCGTTTCTTTATCACTACATCTCCAAGACCTCCTTTTCTGTACTGCTCTTTTAATTCAGCAACCTCCTCTTTAGCAGGATCAAATACATCCAAATAAGAAAAAACAACATTTCCTTCAACAGTCCCTGGGTCAGAAACTTTTATATGTGATGGATCAGTATACATCGCCATTACTTTTTCCTCTACAGTTTCTGGCGTGTCAGAAAGAAAAATAGCATTTCCAAGAGATTTGCTCATCTTTGACACACCATCAATCCCTACCAAACGTGGTGTTTTTGAAATAATCGCTTTCACAGGAGAAAACATCTCTCCATAGAACGCATTGAACTTTTTGACGATATCATTTGTCTGCTCAATAAGAGGTTCTTGATCAGAACCAACAGGAACACGATCGGCACCAAACGCCAATATATCAGCTGCCTGATGCACAGGATGAGCAAGAAACCCAAGTGGGACTGATGCTCCAAACCCCTTCTCCTTCATTTCTGTCTTTATCGTTGGATTATGTTGTAACTGTGCAACACTCACTAAGTTCATAAAATACATGGTGAGCTCAGCAATAGCAGGAATAGCAGATTGTACACAGATTGTTGTCTTCTGGGGATCAATCCCAACAGAAAGATAGTCAAGAACAACCTCGCGAACATTCTCTTTGATTGCTTGTGGATTTCCTGCGTGTGAAGCAAGCGCCTGTATGTCAGCAATCAGCACAAACCGATGATCATAGGTAGGATCATCTTGAAGAGCAACACGTTCTTGTAAAGACCCAACAAGATGTCCTATATGCAGTTTTCCTGTAGGTCTATCTCCTGTTCGGAGTATGTGCTGTTCCTGTTTCATGATGTTTTAAGTATATCATGACCTAAGAACAACACACAAAAACTACACTTCTCCATTGCAGATCATATGAGCTTCCCGTTGAGCTTGCAGGAGATCAGATGCTTGTAGTGATAACTTCTTTGCTATGTTCTCTACATCAACATGCAGTATATCCCCAGCAAGCAACATGCCTTCCTGACTTAACCTCTCAAGCGCATACAAAGAAAGTGAAGGAAGGATCGTAATAGGATAGAGATGTTTTGATTCAATCATCGACTCAAGCCCCCCACCATGTGGATAGCGCCATGCAAAGATAGATAACCCAACACATTCAGCATACGCAATAGCTTGAGATGTACATTTTGTATTAGTAACAATCCACCCTTCATTACTAAATGTATCTTTTCTTCCTCGAGCCCGAATAATATCTTCGTACCGAGCCTGCACATACAAAGCAACTTTTAAATCAGACTTTACTCCCGCATTGTTATGATACTTACACTCAACAAATAATCGTTTATTCCCTTTTGTTGCAACAACATCTATTTCATAGGACACACATTTTCCCTCAACAGTAACACCAACCTCAGTACGATATCCATCTTCTTGAAGAATACGAGCAACATACTGTTCAAACACATATCCTGCAGGACCTAAACGAAAAATAGCTTTCTTTAACGAGTACTTCACTGCGGCAGGAGCATCATGAGAAATAAGAAAACGAAGTGCTCGTCGATAAATATCATCTGAGCTCATACCTTCAAAAACACCTCCTGAAACAAATGAGGAGGTATCTTTTGCAATACGAGGTGTGGTACCAGCACGAAGAAGAGATGTTTTTAGCTTCTTTTCAGAAAAACGTTCTTTTTCTCCTGATGATTTTATAATAAACGGCTTCATGGATCTTCTAGAGAGATGTATTCATCTTTTTGATGCAGTCAGTACACGCAAGAACACGCTTACCTTCAAGCGTTTTTGTTTTCTGCAAATTAGGATACTTACGCTTCCATTGTGTCGGATTATAATTTCCTCGCAACTTCACACGCTTTCCTCCCATTTGAGAACCTTTTCCGCATAATTCACATGATTTCATATCAATATATAGGAATTAAAAATCGATGAGCCCTACGAACAAAAGACTTCTCCTGGCCAAAAGCCATGTGGGTGGTCGCAATTATGTACCACGGCACATAATAATATAAACCTCCCAAGAGAAATTGTTTGATCCAGAATCTTTTGGTAGGGCTCTTTTTCAGTATACCCTCAAAAACACACTCTCGTCAAATCGTTTATTATTAGCTCTCTTTCTTCCACTCAACATCGTAAAGAACCGCATCGCGAGCATTTCGATACGAAACAAGTTCACTCTCATCAAACCATAGTTTCAATTCATATGCAGCCTCAAATTCATTTGATGATGCATGTACAAGATTTCGAACAGCACGACCATCTGCATCAGCAATCTGATACGAATCAACGGTAAAATCTCCTCGAATAGTCCCTACATCAGAACTCAGAGGTTCTGTTGAGCCAACAAGTTTCCGCACAATCTTTATCGCCTGATGTCCTTCAATAGCAATCGCAACAACAGGACCAGAGGTAAGAAAAGAAACAAGTCCATTGATAATTTTTTCTCCTAGTGCCCGAGGATCTTCTCCTGTTACATCCATTCCTGATTTCTTTTTTCCTTCGATAGATCGTTCCCCAAGTGCGACTATCTCTTCCTCATTTTTTACGTAGTGTGTGTATGCTCGTTTCTCATCGGGAAGAAGAAATTTCAACCCAACAATCTTAAGTCCAACACGTTCAAAGCGACTAATAATCTCTCCCACTAAACTCCTCTGTACTGCATCTGGTTTTAATAATACAAGTGTTCGTTCTTTTTTCATATATATACTTAGTTATCTTTTTTCTTCTCGACAGTTAAATGAAGTTCATGAAGTTGTTCCTGTGAAAGAGGCGCTGGAGCATCCATCAACAGATCACGTCCATCTCCTGTTTTTGGAAATGCAATTACTTCACGAATATTTGGTTCATGTAATAACAGTGAGATGAGACGATCAAGTCCCCACGCAATACCTCCATGTGGAGGAATTCCTAAAGAAAACGCTTTCAGCATATGTCCAAAATGAGCTTCGATATCCTCATCACTATATCCAATAATAGAAAGAACACTGCGAAGTACGTGGGGCTGATGGGCTCGAATACTCCCCCCTCCTATCTCAAATCCATTCAAAACAACATCATACTGCGTGGTAAGGATAGCATCAATATTTTTTTTCTCCACAACATCTTCAATATACTTCTCCTGAGGAGCTGAAAAAGGATTATGAGTAAACGTCCATCCCCCATCATCAGTTTTTTCGAAAAATGGAAAATCAACAATCCATCCAAATGCTAACTCATGTGGATCAGTTGTATCGTTACGAAGATCAGGTCGATCAGTTCCATATGTCTCCATTGCCTCTTTGTATGTTAATCGAGGGAATGGACGTTGAGAAATGTGTTTTTCAGGAAATAACGTTTCAACAAGATGCACAAGGAGTTCTTCATTTAACTGCATGACATCTTCCCGATCAACAAATGAAATCTCTAAATCCATCTGTGTAAACTCAGGTTGACGATCTCCTCGTGTATCTTCATCACGAAAACAACGAGCAATTTGAAAATACCGCTCAACACCAGATGCCATTAACAACTGTTTGTACTGTTGAGGGGCTTGAGGAAGTGCATAGAAAGATCCTTGATGTAATCGTGAAGGGACAACATAATCACGAGCCCCTTCTGGGGTAGAACGAGTAAGAATAGGAGTCTCAACTTCAAAAAATCCCTTTTGGTCAAGCCACTGTCGAATCGTATGGATAATACGATGACGCATACCAAGCATCGATGAAAGTCGTTTCCTTCGAAGATCAAGATATCGATATTTCATTCGCAATTCTTCTTTCACGTCATACCCATCACTCTCATGAATAGCAAACGGAGGAGTTTGAGATTCATTTAAGACTTCAATACGATGAATATCAATTTCAACTTGTCCTGTGGCTAACTCATCATTCACCATGTTATCAGGACGCTTTTTTACTTCACCTTCTATGCGGACAACCCACTCAGAACGAAGTGTGCTTGCAACAGCATACACAGAAGCATCAGTCCATGGACCACAAACTGTCTGACACATACCACTTCTGTCACGAAGATCAAGAAAGATAATCTTTCCATGATCACGTCTGTTGGAAATCCATCCCTCAAGAACAACTGAAGATCCAACGTGATTGATAATATCCTCTACCCACATCTGTTTCATATATCACTTATCATACGAAAAAAGAAGAAAAACACAACTATCGCTCTGTTACAACGCGCAATGTATCATCCTCCCACCCCACAAAAACTGTTCCATCACGATCAGTTCGGAACAACGCAGAGCCAATTTCCTGTATGATATCCTCTACATATCCTGCAGGATGTCCATATGTATTCTCCCCAACACTCACAACTGATACCACGGGAGAAACAGTCTTTAGAAATAGTGGTGAAGAAGAATATGCAGATCCATGATGAGGAATTTTAAGCACGTGAGAAAAAAGTTGTTCCCCATACAGTTCTACTAATGTTGACTCAACCGAGGCAGTAATATCTCCGGTAAATAGTATACGCAGATCACCAAGTGTTACATGAAGCACAAGGGACGCCTCATTACGATCGTAAGGAGCATTGTTACGTGGAGGCCACAGAACACGAATACTTATACCTTCACTTTCTATCA
>NPIE01005386.1_pt1 | contig 26810 bp, 23 predicted proteins | sample 8637661 | NCBI WGS metagenome assembly NPIE01 (sample SAMN07420842, study PRJNA396082) | bioreactor metagenome | isolation source: sample BA12 brine-fed electro-methanogenic bioreactor BA | place: Japan: Kochi | collected 2016-12-09 | reverse complement strand
TTTGAAAAGATGCTCTACGACCAGGCGTTGGTGGCCCTGGCCTGCGTCGAAGGGTACCAGGTCAGCGCGGACGAGTTCTATAGCCAGACCGCCAAGGAGATTCTGGAATATGTCACCCGCGATCTGAGCGATGCCGAAGGAGGGTTTTACTGCGGCGAGGACGCCGACTCGGAAGGCGCCGAAGGGACCTTCTACGTCTGGACACCGGAACAGGTTCGGAAGGTGCTCGGTGAGGACCTGGGGAACGTCTTCTGCCGCAGCTACGGCATTACCGAGCAGGGGAACTTCGAGGGCAAAAGCATCCCCCACCTGGAAGAGGACATCGCGACGCTGGCGCGGCGGGTCAAGGTTGATCCCGGGGAACTGGAGCGCCTGCTCGCATCGGCCCGGCAACCGCTGTTTGAGGCCCGCTCAGGGCGCATTCACCCGCACCGCGACGACAAGGTCCTCACCGGCTGGAACGGTCTGGCCATCGCCGCGCTGGCCAGAGCCGGGGCGGTCCTCGAAAAGCCGGATTTGGTCGACGCGGCGACCCGGGCGGGCGATTTCATTCTGACCCGGTTGCGCCGCGGCGATGGGCGCCTGCTGCGCCGCTGGCGTCTCGGGGAGGCGGCGATTCCCGCCTTTTTGGAGGATTACGCGTTTTTTATCTGGGGCCTGATCGAACTCTATCAGGCCGGCTTCGAGAGCCGCTTTCTGAAACAGGCCTTGGAACTGACCGGGCAGATGGAGCAGCTGTTCAGCGACGGTCAGGGGGGATATTTCGACACCGGCAGCGATGCCGAGACGGTCCTCAGCAGGGGCCGCTCCCTCCACGACGGGGCCCTGCCCTCGGGCAACTCGGTGGCCGCCCTCAACCTGCTGCGGCTTGGCCGAATGACCGGCCAAACAGCCCTGGAAGAGCGGGGGGAACAGCTCCTGACAGCCCGCTTCGGTCCGTTGGCCGCCCACCCCAGGGCCTACAGCCAGGCCCTGATCGCTCTCGATTTCGCCCTGGGGCCGGCCACCGAGGTGGTCCTGGCGCCCGCCGCCGATGGACGGCCCCCTGCGGCGTTGCTCCAGACGCTGCGTCGGCGGTTCCTCCCCTCCATGGTCACTTTGTTCAACCGCCCCGAGGATGCCGACCTGCCGGCTATCGCCCCACTGGCGACGGGCAAAGGCCCGGTCGACGGCCGAGGGGCGGCCTACCCCTGCCGGGACCGGACCTGTCGGGCGCCGGTGACGACGGCGGCCGAACTGGATCAAATCCTGAATCCCGGGAACCAATGAACAACGGGGCGCCCTGCCGTGGCGCCCCGTTACCTGGTTATCTACCTCTTCCGGATGGCAGAAAGACCAAGGGCTACTGGATGACCGTCACCGGTTCGATCTCGGCCTTGGCTTCGATCTGTTCGACCGGTTCGATCTGTTCCAGCCCCGCCGAACTGTAGACGTTGCGCGCATTCCACAGCATCCAGCCGTTGGCGCCGAACTCTTCGGAGGCCCGCGTCTGGGCACTGATTTCATGCCGGCCGAAGCGTCGCCGGTCAAAGGCGTAATCCCGGAAGGCCTGCAGCCAGGGACGAAAGCGCACCGATGGCAAGCCGGTACGTTCTTTGGCCCGCTGCAGGGACAGGGAAACGATTTCGTAGGGATGTTTGACCGGGTCCTTGTATCGGCCGACACCGAAGGTGAAGCCGGACGGATAGAGCATCGGTGAGATGTAGTCGAGGTGCCGGGCCAGCTCTTCGAGCTGCTGGCCGATGTAGGTGTCGTTGCTGTTCCAGCAGACGTAACCGAAAACATCCGCCGAGACAAAGACATTGTACGGGGTCAGACGCTCCCGGGCCCGGGCCAGAAAACCGGTGATGGCTTCAACCCGGCTCTCCTGGGTGTTCTCCCGGGAGAATTGCAGCCCTTTGCGATCGGGAAAACGGATATAGTCGAACTGGATTTCATCGAAGCCCAGGGCGGCGGCCTCTTCGGCAATATCGATGTTATAGTCCCAGACCGTTTCATGAAAGGGATCCACCCACCCCAGGTTCTCGCCATCTCGCCAGGGCCTGTCCGCGGCGTCCCTGACCGTCAGCTCGGGACGGGCCTTGGCCAGCAGGTCGTCCTTGAACACGACGATGCGGGCAATCGTGTAAATCCCCCTGCCCTTGAGATCGGCCAGCAGGGCCTGGGGGTTTCTCACCGTGGTGATGCGTTGGGCGCCGATGTCCATGGCCTGCTTGACCGAACTCTTGTGGGAGAGCATCCCCCGGTCCCCCTTGACATCGATGACCAGGGCATTTAGTTCGGTGTTTTCGATGAGCTCCAGGGCCGGATCTCTGAGGACCGGTTCGCCGACCCCGTAAAAAGAGAGGTAAAGAGCCTTGGGATTCAAGGGAGTCAATTCGATGACCCGGGCGTCGGCCAGAGGCACCTCAATTCGAGCGTATCCCGGGGAACGGACCCTGAGCCGGCCATCCTCTTCCCGCAGAGCAAAGTAGCCATCGGCAGCGGTATGGGTTTCGGCGGCTCCCAAGGTCACCGTCGCCCCCGCGACCGCTTCTCCGGTTTGGATATCGCTCACTTTGCCGTAGATCATTTCCGCGGCCAGGACCAGAGAGGGACCAAACAGCAGCATCAGACCAAGCAACAGCGAAAAACCTTTGGCGCCCATGATTTCCCTCTCTTTCTCCCGGATTCAATCCGATCGGCTCATTTCGATTTGGGGTATGCCATAGCGCTCATCCATGGTTCGTGCCAAAACCCCTCCGGGTCCAGAGCAGGTCCGTAGGGGACTGATTTTGAAGGTCCTTTTCCCCTTCCATCCCCCTATGGTGCGTCCTCCGGGGCACCGGATGCTCCAGCGGAGTTGGAAAAGACCGAGCCGGAGGTCCGTTTTTTGTCAGCTTGCAAAACGCAAGAGGCCGGGAGAAATCCTCCCGGCCTCTTGCGTTTTTTCCAGCTCCGGATGGGGTCCGTCGATGGTCGATCCTCCCCCAAAGGTCTAGCCCTGCAGAACCTTGAGCAGGTGGGGAACCAGTTGTTTCTTGCGGGAAAGCACGCCTTTGAGCTCGAACAGGTTATCCTCGATCTGCGGATAGCCCATCAGGTAGGGAAGTTCTTTGCCGCCCAGGGCCAGCAGCAGGCTGGTCCCCTGCACAATATCGGTCACCAGCAGTCCGGCCAGGTCAAGGTTCTTTTCCTCGCGCAGTCCTTCCAGCCCATCGCTGAGCTTCTGTTTCATGGCGTGGAACTCGTGAAAACTGACGACCTCCACCTGCCCCACCCCGAAGGACCGGTCGCCCGCCTGATACTCTTTGAAATCGGCCAGCAGCAGCTGGCGAACCGAAGGATAGGCGGCCAGGGCGCTGCCGGCGGCAAAGATCCGCTGGCCGAACTCCTGCGGCTCCCGTCCGGCCAGCCTGCCGAGCCAGGCGGCTATCTGCCGGTCGATTTCGGTAGTTGTAGGGGATTTGAGAATGACCGTGTCCGAAAGCAGCCCGGACAGCATCAGGCCGGCAACCTCCGGATCGGGATCGATGCCGGCCTGCCGGTACAAGGTCGCCACCACCGTGCAGGTACTCCCCAACGGCTGGTTGATGAAGCGGATCGGGTAGTCGGTGTGAAAATTCCCCAGCCGGTGATGGTCGACCACCTCGGCAATCTCGACCTTTTCGGCTCCGGCCACGGCTTGGGACAGTTCATTGTGGTCGACCAGGATCAGCTTCAACGGCGAGGAGGCCAGCAGGTTGCTCTTGGTCGCCACGGCGGTTACCCGGCCCTCGGAATCGAGGACCACCACGCCGGGATCCTTGGTGTGCAGCAGTTTGAGCCGCAGGTCATCGAGTCGCTCGTTCAGCCCGGCCGAAGCAAACTCGGCGGTAACCAGACAGCGCACCGGGGTCGAAAGGCGGGTCAGCCAGGTGCTGGTGGCCGAGTCGAAAGGGGTCGAAAGGATGGTGACCCCCTGTTCCCGGCCGCGGGCCACAATGTCGGGGGCGACCGGCAGATTGCCGGTGACGACCAGGATGCGGACCCCGATGGCCACAGCCTTCTCCAGGATCAGCCGTCGATCGCCGGTGATCAGGATCATCTTGCGGGGATCGAGGCCCTCCATCTTCTCGCCGAAGGTGGCTGAAGCCATGGCGCCGACATACAGATCGAGTTTTTCCACCGGGCCATCGTCGGCCAGGTGCAGGGCCGTAGCGTTCAGACACTGGCGGATCGAATCGACGGAAGTCAGAACCTGGCGGATCTCCTCTTCCCGGCTGGGGATCAGAAAGCGGTCTGCCACCTTTTTGAGAAACAGCAGGCCCAGCGGCCGGCGCTCCTCATCGATGACCGGCAACAGGCGGATGCTGTGGCGGTGGAACAGTTCCAGGGCCCGGGAGAGCGGAGCATCCCCGGGCACCGTGATCACTTTTTCGCCGACCACGTCCCGCACCCGCGGATAGACGTCGACCAGCAGCTGCGGCAGGGGAACGCCGAATTCTTCGAGGACGAATTCGGTCTGCCGGTTGATGTCCCCGGCCCGGGCCGGTTGGACGTTTTCCAGGCCCTGCACGTTGCGCAGGCGGGCATAGGCAATCGCGCTGCAGATCGAATCGGTATCGGGGTTTTTGTGCCCGATGACAAAGGTTTTTTCTTTTCTCATAATCGCTTCCTGTTCTTGGTTCTTTGCTCGGCTCCGGGCGAGCCGTGGCCGCGGCTTATTGTCTCAAGGTACCCCGCACGTCACCCAGGCCGATCACCTGTTCGACGATCCCCCGGGCCGGGCGGCCGAAATTGTCGAACCATACATAGACCGAGCCGCCACCGGTATCGAAAACCTCTGGATCCACCGCGACCTTGGCCAGCAATCCCCCCGCCGGGAAAAAGGGATTGGCGGTGCGAGGGTTGCCGGTGAGGAGATCGACCAGGATGTCGCTGTCCCCCTTGCGACTGAAGGCCGGAACGACATAATGCCCCCCCGGAGCCACGGGACCGAAGGCGCCGGTGCGGAAATTATAGAAGGCGCTCAGGATGTCGCTCGGAGGGTTATCCGCCATCATCGGCAACATTTCCTCCCGGAGAAATTGTTCCTCGCGAAACCTCTGAAAGCGCACCTGGTTCCGCAGGTAGTCAAAGGTGTACTTCTTGCCCCGATCGGTGCGGGACTTTCCCTTGCCCTTGATGATCCGCGATTCGTAGGTCAGCGTGCGCAGGCGGCCGTTGGGAGCGACTTCCATCAGCGACTCGTAGCGCTGGATCCGGTCACGGGTCAGCCAGGCGGCCACCCCCAAAGTCCTTGCTTCGAGCACCGCGCGATAGGTGCCGGCCTGCTCCCCCTGACTGAACGTCAGGCGCGCCTCGGCCAGCCGGTCAAACCAGAGAAAGGCGATATCGTAGTTCAGGTCTTCGCCGACAAGGGCCTCCAGGGGGCCGGGACCGGGCTTGAGCTCCGCCACCGGCGGCGGTTCCTGGGCCGCGAGCAGCGCCGGCAGGCCGCAGAGAAGCAGGATCAACAAAAGACGACGCATAACTCTCCTCACAGGTACAACGACAGCACGAAGCCGCCGTATCCGGCCAGCAGCAACGCCCCCTTGCCCCGGCCCAGTATCATCCCTCGCTTCACCAGCGGCACCAGCAGGATGCTAAACAGCAGCATGGCGGGAAATTCGAAGTGCAGGACCGAGGGATCGATGGGCAGGGGACGGATCATCGGGCAGAGGCCGAGAACAAAAAGGATGTTGAAGATGTTGCTGCCGATGACGTTGCCGATGCTGAGATCCATCTCCCCCTTCCAGGCGCTCATCATCGAGGCCGCGAGCTCGGGCAGGCTGGTTCCCAGGGCCACGATGGTCAGGCCGATCACCAGTTCGGAAAGGCCCAGGGTCCGGGCGATGGTGGTCGCCGAGCGGACCATCAACTCGGCGCCGGTCCCCAGGCCGATGATGCCACCAAGGATCAACAGGAGGTCCTTGCCGCGGCTCTCTTTTTCCTGCGCCACCACCTCGGCCGTCGCGGGACGCTCGAGGCCCTGCTCCCGGGCGGTGCGCAGGCAGTAACCCAGGAAAACCAGCAGCAGGCCGAACAGGAGCAGACCGTCAGTGAAATTGAGAATGCCATCCAGGCAGAAAAGATACAGCAGCACCGATGCGGCGATCATGAATGGGATTTCCCGCATCAGGGTGCTGCGTTGCACCCGTAGCGGCGACAACAGCGCGGCGACGCCAAGAATCAGGCCGATGTTGGCCACGTTGGAGCCGATGATGTTGCCCGCGGCAAGATCCGACGATCCCCTGATGGCGGCGAAGAAGGAGACCATGAACTCGGGCATGCTGGTGGCAAAGGCCACGATCGTCATGCCGATGATCAGCGGCCGCACGCCAAAGGACAGGGCGAAACGGGAGCTGCCGGTAACCAGATACTCGGCACCGAAATAAAGCAGCAGAAGACCGACAAAAAAGAGGCAAGCCGCCAGAACCATGTGCAAACTGAACCTTTCATCGGAAAGACGTTCGACAGGGGGCATAGATACACTGTAGGACCGCAGATTTCAAGGGCGTTTTCCGGCGGGCCGCCTCCGGGGCCATTCCGACCTCTCCGGCGCGTGGCCGGGGAGCGAGGTTAGGCTTGACAAGCTTCCCCCGGGCCCACTATTATTTATATTCATATATTTAATTAAATCCCGGGCGGATAGAGGTCTTGAATGGAACAGGTAGAGTTCGATAAAATGCAAAACTTCGACCGCGAGGCGGAAATCCTCAAGGTTCTCGGGCATCCGGTGCGGCTAAAAATAGTGGCCGGCCTCATGTCCCAGAGTTGTAACGTAAAAAAAATCTGGGAATGCCTCGGACTGCCCCAGGCCACCGTCTCCCAGCACCTGGCCCTGCTCAAGAACAAGGGGATCATCGAGGGGCGCCGCGATGGCGTCGAAGTCTTCTACCATGTCACCTGCGACGAAGCCCGGCGGGTGGTTGGAGCCCTTTTCGAGACAGGCCCCTGCCTGTGACCCGGCTGTTCCTGCGCCCGGGGCATGACCGCCGCACCCGGGCCGGCCATCCCTGGGTCTTCAGCAACGAAATCGACCACCTCGAAGGCAGTCCCGCCCCCGGCGATGCGCTCGAAATACTCAGCCACCGCGGGGACTTTCTCGGCACAGCCTACTACAACCCCCACTCCCTGATTGCGGCCCGAATTCTTTCCCGGCGGCGCGAATCGATCGACACCCCCGAATTCTTTCTGCAGAAATTCACCGCCGCACTCGAATATCGCCAGAGCATTTACGGCGACCTGGCGGCTCTGCGCCTGGTCTACGGTGAGGCCGACGGCCTGCCGGGACTGGTGGTCGACCGTTACGGGGAGGTTCTGTCGCTGCAGTTTCTCACCTTGGGGATGGATTGTCGGCGGGAGGCCATCGTCACGGCCCTGCGGGAGCTTTGCTCACCCAACGCCATGGTGGCGCGCAACGACGTGGGGGTCCGAGAACTGGAAGGTCTGCCGCAGAAGGTTGAGCTGCTGACCGGCGAGGTGCCCTCCATGCTGACCATCACCGCGCACGGGCTGCGATTTCGCATCGATGTGATGGCGGGACAGAAAACCGGTCAGTTCCTCGACCAGAAAGAAAACCACCAGGCTCTGCAGGGCCGGGTGGAGGGTCGCCGGGTTCTGGATCTGTTCTGCTACTCGGGGAGTTGGGCGATTCATGCCGCCCGCTACGGGGCCAGTCAGGTGACCGGAGTCGACATCTCCGCCGGGGCACTGGCCATCGCCCGGGAAAACGCCCGCATCAATTACCTGGAGCCTACCGTCGATTTCGTCCAGGCCGACGCCTTTGACCTGCTGCGGGACCACAGCCAAACCAGGGAGCGCTACGGCACCGTCATCCTCGATCCGCCCGCCTTCGTCAAAAGCAAAAAGAAACTCAAGGAAGCGATCCGGGGATATCTCACCATCAATCGGCGCGGCATGGAGCTGGTCGAACCGGGCGGCTTCCTGTTCACCTGTTCCTGCTCCTACCACATGGATCGCGAAACCTTTCTCGACACCCTGCGCAAGGCCTCACAGCAGGCCGGCCGCACCGTTCGCCTGCTCGAAATGCGCGGCCAGGCCTACGATCATCCCGTGCTGCTTACCTGCCCCGAAACCGAATACCTCAAGTGCGCAGTCCTCCAGGTGCTTTAACCCCGCCTGACAGACATTCCTTCCCGCACTCGAGCCCAGCGGCCGGAACCAGCCTCCGGACCACGCACGGCACCTGATCGATCAAAAAACAGGGGGCGGGAAAGCGGGCCTCAGGGTTTGCGAGCCAGGCCGTAGAGAACCTGATAGGTAGCGGGGATGGCGCCCTCGCGCCCATGGTTCTGGTGGTAGATCCGAATCATCTCCTGCATGCCCCGCCGCGACGACAGCCCGGCGGGGCGTTCGCTGGAGGCGTTCTGGGCGCCGATCTTTTTCAGCGCGCGCAGCAGGGCGGGCACGTCGGGATGCCATTCCACCTCATCAGCGCAGCCCACCCGCACCTCTTTCAGACCGGCGCCGGCAAGAGCCTGCTCCATTGCGGCCAGCCCCGGAAACTCCTGGGCATGGGAACGATGGTCGCCCCCCCGGGCCGCCGCCTGCCGGTGCGACTCACGCAGCTCGAACAGGGTCCGCTCGCCGAACAGGGCCACCGCCATCCGGCCGCCCGGGGCCAGCACCCGGGCCGCTTCGGCAAAGGCCCCGGACAGGTCGTTGACCCACTGGTAGACCGAGGCGGAAACCAGCAGGCCGAAACGACCGCTGCGAAAGGGCAGAGCCCGGGCGTCGGCGTCCAGGGCCAGGGCCCCGGGCAGGGAACCGGCGGCATGGCGGGTCATGCCGTGAGCCAGATCGCAGAGCACCAGCTGCAGCCGGGGGCAGGCCTGCAGCACTTGCCGCGCCAGGGCGCCGGTGCCGGTGCCGACGTCAAGCGCGGGTCCGGCAACCGGCCCGCCTTCCAGAAGCATCTTCAGCAGCCGGGAGACCACCCGCTTCTGAACCACGGCATACCGGTCGTATTCCTCGGCGTGACAGGAAAAATGCCGGCGCACCTGCCGGATATCGAGCGGAGTCGGCGTCATGACAGAAAATCCCGCCACAGGGCAAAGGTCTCCCCGGGGCGGCTGAGAAACGGGCTGTGCCCGACCCCGGGCAGCAGGGCTGCCCTTCCCCGGGGAAGGTGTTCGGCCAGGTAGCGTCCGGCCGCGACGGGGGTGATCCGGTCCAGCTCACCATGCACCACCAGCGCCGGGCAGTCGATGCCTTCCAGAGCCTGGCGGTGGTCGCTGCCGCCGAGGGTCTCGAGGGCGGTCAGGGCCACCTCCGGTTCGGGGAGCCGCCCGGCCCGGACCGCGAAATCGACAATCCGCCGGTAGCGCTGGCGATCGAGCTGTTCGTCGGCAAACTGCAGGGCGAAAAAATCCCCCATAGCCTTCAGATAGTTGCGTGTCAGGTTACGGCTCATGGCCCGGACCTGGGCGGCCGGCAGACCGGCCGGCCAGTCCTCGCCAGCGGTAAACCGCGGGGTGCTGCCGACCAGGATAATCCGCTCGATCCGCTCTTTCTGGCGAGGGTACAGGGCCAGCAGGATCTGCCCCCCCATCGACCAGCCGAGCATCGCCGCCTGGCGCAGTTCCAGGGCGGTCTGCCATTCTTCCAGATCGCCGGCGAATTCGGCGAATCCGTAGCCGGTTCCGGCCTCCGAGCCACCGTGGCCGCGCAGATCGGGAGCCAGCACCCGGAACCGGTCGGAGAAATGCTCCAGGGCCTCGGCAAAAACCGCCGAGGACATGGACCAGCCGTGCAGCAGAATCAGGGGGCGCCCTGCGCCGGCCTCCCGGTAAGCCAGGATGCGCCCGTCGCTCAACCGGAACCTTTTCACAGGCACGGGGCGCAGCCTTTCACGGCCCGCACGATCAGGGCGGCAGCCTGCTCCAGTTCTTCGGGACGATGATCGGCCGTAAGGGTGGCCCGCAAGCGGCACTTACCCGCCGGAACCGTGGGCGGGCGGATGCCCTGGACGAAAATCCCCTCCTCCAGTAGCCTCCCGGCAGCGGTCATGGTTGGAACCGGATCGCCGGTCAGGACCGGCACGATCTGGGTGACGCTGCCGAGCAGATCGAGACCCGCCGCTTCCAGCAGTCCGGCGAACCGCTGGCGGTTGTGCTGCAGGGTCTGGCGACGTTGGCGCCCCTCGTCGCTTTCGACCAGGTCGAAGGCGGCCTCGGCGGCGGCCAGCACCCCGGGCGGCAAACTAGTGGAAAAGATGAAGGATCGGGACCGGTTGACCAGGGTGTCGATGACCACCCGGTCGGCGGCCAGGTAGGCACCGAACCCGCCCAGCGCCTTGCCGAAGGTTCCCATGTGCAGATCGATGTGCTCCAGGCAGCTAAGCTCTTCGGCGGTCCCTCGCCCGGCGGCGCCGAGGACCCCGGTGCCGTGGGCATCATCCACCATCAGCAGCGCCTGGTAGCGGCTCTTGAGTTCGGCCAGTTCGGCCAGCGGAGCAAGGTCCCCGTCCATGCTGAAGACCCCATCGGTAACGATCAGCCAGCGCCCCTTGCGGCGGGGGGCCTCGGCCTGCATCAGGCGCTCGAGGGCATCGACATCATTGTGGGGGTAGATCAGGGTGCGGGCCTTGGAAAGGCGGCAACCGTCAACAATCGAGGCGTGGTTGAGTTGGTCGGAAAAGATCAGATCGTCGGGCCCGGTCAACCCCTGGAGAATCCCGGTATTGGCCGCATAGCCCGAGTTGAATACCAATGCCGCTGCGGTCCCCTTGAATGCCGCGATACGCTGCTCCAGCCGGCGGTGCAGCTCCATCGTGCCTGAGATCAGCCGGCTCGCCCCGGAGCCGACGCCGAACCTGGCCGTGGCGGCACAGGCCGCCTGAACCAGTTTGGGGTGGTTGGCGATGCCGAGGTAATTGTTCGAGCACAACAGCAAAACCTCCCGGCCATCCAGGACCACCCGGGGGCCCTGGGCCCCGGCCACGGTGCGCAGGGTTCGCAGCATCCCAGCTTCGGCCAGGTGCTCGAGGCGGCGGCGCATTTCTTCCATCGTTTCAGGCCTCCATGTCGATTTCCCCGTTCACCCGCCCCACTTCGGTAATCAGCAGGACGGCTGTCTCGAGGTACTGGATCAGGTCATTCACGTCCAGCCCGTCGCGGCGGACAAAAAAGGCCCGTCCGCCCCGCTCATCGCCGGCGGGCTTGAGATGGGCAAAGCGCCGATAGCCCAGCTCGGGCAGGGCTACATAGCCCGCGGTGTACCGGGGATCATCCGACCAGCAGAGCTCGGCCAGCACTCCTGGCCCGGAAAGGACCTTGGCGGCCAGCACCAGGGCCTCGCGGACGTGATCGTTGTCCAAGCCCCGCTCGGCCAGCCTCTGGCGCAGAACCTTTTCCGCGGCCGGCGCCAGGTCCATCCGCGACACCCTCACGCCGCGGGCCTGGTCGGGCTCGAGGCGCTCACCGCTTACCGCGTCGACCAGCATGGCGCCTCGCATGCTGCGACCATCCGGAGCCGCCCCACGGACGATCCAGGCCATGGCAGTTTCGGCGGCGACGGCGCTCACCCCGCCTTGAATCAGCAGGCGGCGGGCCAGGTCTCGACCCTGGCGATAGTCGGCAACCCGGACCGTGGTCAGCTCGGGCAGGCAACCGGTCCGCACCGCGGCGGCCGGAACCGCTTCCAGGGTCAGACGGATGCGATCGGCCCGGCCACGCTGGTGACCGAGGGCACGGCGCACCAGCGACGCGGCCAGCGCTTCGAGATCCTCCGCCGGAGCGAGACGCTCGGCACCGGAGAGGTGTCCCCCGACGAGGGAGCCATGCATACGGATGCTGTACAGAGGCTTTTCCATAACGGGGCGAAACTAGCATGGAAAGGGGGCATTGTCAACGCGCAGAAGGCAAACGGTTGACAATCCCCCTTTCCTAATTTTTCGAGTTGTGATAACCTCTGACGCGTTGCCCGGCACCCGTGAACGCACGGGCAAGCGGTTTTGAAAGGTTATTATGGATATCCTGCTTCTCGAAACGGCATTTGGTGCTTACCTGGCTTCGGTTCTTTTGTATGTTGCCGATCTCGTCATTCGGCGGCCCGGGGTTCAACGAAGCGCATTCGTCCTGGTCGCGGTCGGCTTCGCCCTGCAGAGCGGCTGCCTGGCCCTGCGCTGGATTCAGGCGGGCTACCTGCCGGTGACCAACCTGTTTGCCACCCNNTTTTCTTCAGCTGGGCGCTGGCCGCTACCTATCTCTATTTTGAAATCCGCTACCGGATTCACGCGGCCGGTCTGTTCGTGATGTTTCTCAACCTGGTGCTGCTCGGTTTCGCCCTGCCTCGCGACGCCGGCCTCCCGCCTCTGATTCCGGCTCTCGACACGCCCCTGTTTACACTGCATATTGCCTTTTCCTTTTTCGGCTACGCCCTGTTCGCCATGGCCTTTTCCATGGGGGTACTCTACCTGGTGAGCCGGGGGACCGGATCGACGCTACTGCCGGAACTTTCCCTGCTGCGCAAAATCAATGAAGAGGCGGTCTTTCTCGGTTTTTGCCTGTTCACCCTCTGTATGATCGCGGGCAGCATCTGGGCCTACCTCGCCTGGGGGTATTACTTTTCCTGGAACATCAAGGGGATCTGGTCGTTTCTGGTCTGGCTCTATTATGCCGGGATGTGCCATGCCAAGTTCGTCCGGCGCTGGCAGGGCTCCGGCTATGCGATCCTCTCCATCGCCGGCTTCGGCGTGGTTCTGTTTACTTACCTGGGAATCGGTTTGCTGATGAGCAGCAACCATCCCCTTGATTGATATCGGAACCGCTATGAAACCCACCGTTTGTGAAAAGATCTGGAGCTTGCTCTGCTCCCTCAAACTGACCATCCTGCTGGCTTCGGCCGCGACCCTGGTCACCATGGCGGGGTCGCTGAACGTCCCGGCCAACCCAGGTATTTTCGGATCCATGGACGCCATGCCCCTGGGGCCCTGGTTCAGCACCTTCGGCGGCCGGGCCCCGGCGCTAACCTGGTGGGTCTATCTGGCGGCCGGCCTGATCCTGCTTCTGGGACTCAACACGCTTTGCTGCTTCATCGACTGGTTGCGCCGGTTGCGGGCCCGCTGGCGCAAGGCTGGCGAGTACCTGATTCATCTCGGCTTCGTCGTGGTCCTGGTCGCCTATGCCTGGGGAAGCACCACCGGATTTCGCAGCGAAGGAAACCGCCTGGAGGTAGGGCAGACCCTGGCTATCCGGTCCATGCCCGGGCACTACCTGCGCCTGAAAGGGTTCGAGCCGCGCTTCAACCGCGCCGGGCGGCCGGTGGATATGGTCAACCAGCTCGAGCTGCTGTTGGGCGAAACGGTCATTGCCGAAGGCACGGTGAGCACCAACCGTCCCCTCACCTACCGCGGCCTGGCCGTGATTCCAGCGTCTTTTGGCCGAATTCCGTCGGGTTTTCGAGTCCGGCTCAACGACGGACGAACCGTGAAACTGACCAAGGGCAGCCGGATTCAGCTGGGCGATGGCCGCTGGCTGAGGGTCCATGAATTTTTCCCCCATGCCGGCCGGCTGCCTGACGGCCGGGCCGTTTTCGGCAGCGACAATCTTGGCCGACCCGCCTTTGAACTGGAGCTGCAGCATCCTGGCGGCAGCCATTGGCGGGGTTGGTTTTTCCTACAGCGTCCGGCTCCGGCCCCGATGGTCGAAGCGGGCCTGGCCATCCAGCCGCTTGAACCCCTGTATCAGAGCTACAGCGTCCTCACCATCAATCGCGATCCGGGTGCCTTCCTCGCCCTGACCGGCGCCCTGATCATGTTGACAGGCGTGGTTTTTGCAATGGGCTCCTTCTATTACAAACGTTCCCGCGGGGATCGCCCCGACATCGCCTAGCCACCACACAGGGATACAAGTCCCCCCAGGCGCTCATGCCGTGGATTTTTCAACGAATTCCTGCTTGATAAATAAGCCTGATCCTCCTAGTATTGGCATCTGGCAATTTTTTTATTCCGCTGGGGCTTCCGGCCGAACCGACCCGGCCCCCCACCGCAGTAACCCGCCACGGATCATCATGAGATACAGGCCAGCGCTGTTTATCGTCCTTTTTCTTGCCCTAGCGACTCCGGGGTTCGCCCAAATCACCTTCGGTGTCGTCCCCTCCGCCAATTCCCTGATTCGCTCCGAATCCCAGGCCAAAGAATTTACCGCCGATCTCGAAAACCGCCTGGGAGAGGCGGTCAAGCTCCGCCTGTTCAACGACGAAGCCAAGCTGCACAGCTGGCTCAACCGGTTTCGCGAAGTGGACCTGGCCATTCTCAGCCGCGGTTACATCGGCCAACAGCCCGCCGGGGAGTTTTACGCGCTGGCCGAAAATCTGCGGGCCGGTTTTCCCGGCGCGGCACCGGCCGACCCGGTCGTGGCCCGACAGGGTCTGAGCCCCCGGCTCCTTTTTGATCTGCAACGCGCCCTCGCCGAGATGGCCGCCGACCCGACCGCCCGCACCATCCTGGGGATGGCCGAAAGCAAACCGGTCCCGGCACCCAAGCCCAAACAGGTTTCCAAACCCCGGCCGCAACCGGCGCCAGGGCCTGCCCCGATGCCGGAACCGGCAACCAGACCAGAACCGAAGGCGGCCCAGCGGGGGTCAGAGTCCGCAACGGACTCCCCGCCAAGAGCAACGCTTGCCTCGCCGGCAGAACCCAAAACGGACCCCATATCTTCACCCATTCCAAAGCCGGAACCGGTCATTGAGTCCGCCGAGCCCGAAGAGCCGGCATCACAGGCGGCGGGCAGGGCACCGTCCACCAAGCCCCGCATCTGGCTTGAGAAAGAGAACCAGCCCAAGGCCGATCCTTTGCCGAGGACGGCGACCACATCGCCCCCGTCCCAGGAGTCGGAAGCCCCCGCTCCGGTCCAGGCGGCACCGGCAGCCGGAGCCTTTCAGGAAAAAGCTGAAGTTCCGAAGCCGGCCGCCTCTTACCGCGGCGGGCCGCGCGAAGCGGCGAACCTCAACGAAGGCAGTTCCGATACCCCTTACGGGATTCCCTTTCCGGCTCTGGGGGCGGCAATTGCTTCCACGCTCGCCGCGGCGACCCTGCTGATTCTCCGCCGCCGAGGCAAAAACGCCAGAGATGAAGCCTTTTACTGGCATGCGACTCCGCCACAGACAGCTCCGGAAAACGATCCGCCCGAGGTCATGTCGCCGAAGGGGACCGAAGAACTATCCCCTGTCGAAAACCGCCGCGAAAAGGCTTTCGCGGCCGTTGACGCTTCAGTGCAGCCCCCGGCAACCGCTGGCCAGTCCGGACCTGAGGAAGTGGCACCTTCGATAGCCATACCGACATCGCGGGAAGCCCTTTCGGGCTCTGCCGCCGGGGACCAGTTGCCGGCAGGCGACCCCGCGGAGGAAGCAGCGGCTGAGGATTTGCCAGGGAAATCTGGGGGACCGATCGTTCAGTCCCGTGCAGAGGACGGGGATCAAACCAGGGAACTCTCCGAATCTGCCGAAGGCCTGGCCGCAGCGGATGGCGCTGAAGAAAGGGATTTCGTTTCCGGGCAGCAAGAACCGGTTCGCGAAGAACGCGATGAAGATCAATCAGCGATCGAACCGGCTGGCGGAGGGCCGGCCGATGACGATGCAGCTGTCAGGATTCCCGAAACCAGGGGTGAAGAGCATTATTTCGGCGAACCTGAAGCACCACAGCCGGAACAGGCCCCCGAAGAGGCCATCCCGGTTGATGAGGAGGCTGCAGCTGCCCTGCTCGCCCCGGAGGCATCTCCGGCCGCTGAAAGTGTCGAGGTTGTGGAGGAGGAAGGGGCTCCGGAAGTGTCTCCACCGGGCGAAAGGAAGCCCGCCGCCCTCAATCTCCAAGGGGAAGTCAGTGCGATCAAGATGCCAGCCCTGCTGCAACTGGTCGCCACCCAGACCAAGCCGGGCAGCCTTCTCATCACCACCCGCCACGATGAGAAACGGCTCCACTTCCGCAACGGCAAAATCGCCATGGCGACCTCGATCAACCGGGCCGACCGCAGCAAGACCGGTTTTTTGATGAATAAGGTCGGATACCTGCTGATTCGCCAGGGCAAGATCACCGAGGAGCAGCGGGACCGGGCGCTGGAATATTGCGAAAAGCATCCGTCGAAAAGAATCGGTGAGGCCCTGGTGGCTCAAGGAGCCCTCAGCGAGGAAGTGCTTCTCGAAGCCTTGCGCAACCAGGCCGAGAGCGTCATATTTTCGCTCTTCATTTTTCCGGAGGGGCATTTTGAATTCATTTTCGAAGACTTCCCCCTTCCCGCTGGAAGCGATCTGCGGATGAACATCGGCGAGCTGATGGAAAAGACCAAACGCCATGAGGGGGAATGGAACAACATCCGGCAGGGCATTCCCTCACTGGATACCGTTCTGGATTACGCCGAAAAAGGACGGGACAAACTGACGAGCGCCCGCATGACCGTTCACCAGAAGCTGGTACTCTCACTCATCGACGGGCGACGCCCGATCAACGAAATCTGCATCGCCGCGACCATGCTCGATCTCGAGGTCTACAAATTTCTCTATTTCATGGTCCACGCCAACATTCTCAGACCCGTTCCCGCTGAATCCCGAAGCGCCACGGTCTGATCCTCCCCGACACCGGCCCCGGACAGATGCAGCCTACTGGCAGCCGTCCACGGGCCGGGCCCAGACCTTTTTCACCGATATCCTGGTATAATTGACAATTGCAAGGCTGACGCCCCTGAAACCCTCGGAGTGGGTGCCTCCGATCCCGCCACACCCGGTTTTCAAAGGATGTCCCCCATGAAAACAAAAATTCTCGTTGTTGAAGACGACCCTTCGATTCTTGAACTGGCGCAAACCGTTTTCAAGAAGCTTGGCCACCAGGTGATCACCGCCACCAGCAGCGAAGATGCCTTCGTCCTGGCTCGCCAGGAGCGGCCCGATGCTATCGCCCTCGATGTAATGCTCCCGGGAATGGACGGCTTCACCTTCGCCAAAAAGCTCAAGGAACATCCTCTTACCAAAGACATCCCCATCGCTTTTATTTCCGCCAAAAATGAACCCAGGGATATCATGGAAGGATTCAGTTGCGGCGGCGCGGTGTACCTCACCAAGCCCTTTACCGTAACTGCCCTGAAGACCACCATCGAGAGCCTTCTCAAGGCCGGCCCCGCAGGCAGGGGCCGTAAATAAAAAGGTCGCATCCCTCCGTACATCGACAGACGGATACGACCCTTCCATCGGTTCCCGCTGGAACCCCTCTCACTCACCGCTAATTGCAGCCGTGCCGGCGACCCTTCAGGCCCGGGAGTTCCCGGTTGTTGCGAGAACATCCTCGTTTTCCGCAACGGGTGCAACCTCACCGCCTGTCTCCAATCGGTCCTGATTGAAAAAGTCCCGGACCCGCCGGGCGATGCCTTGGGCATCGAGTCCGCACAGGGCCCGCAGCTCCTCCTGGCTGCCCTGTTCGACGAACTCATCGGGCAGCCCGATACGCAAAACTCGCGGCGACTGGCCCTCATCGGCAAGCAATTCCAGAACGGCAGAGCCGAAGCCACCCTGCAGGGCGTTTTCCTCCACGGTGATCACCACTCCCGTTCGGCTGGCCTCTCCCACCAGCAGGGAGCGGTCGAGCGGCTTAATGAACCGAGGGTCGACCACCCCAAGGGAGAGCCCTTCTTCCTGCAGCTGTTCCGCCGCCGCCAAGGCCTCGGCGACACTGACCCCGACAGCGAAAACAACTCCGTCACTCCCCTGCCTGAGGAGCTCGCCGGTGCCGATTTCAACCGGCTGACAGGCCCCGTCCAAAGGCAACCCCAGGCCGCTGCCGCGCGGGTAGCGGTAGGCGAAGGGACCGTCAAACGCCAGGGCCGTAGCCATGGCCCGGCACAAGTAGACTTCATCGCGAGGAACCATGAACACCAAGTTGGGGATATGGCGCAGATAGGAATAGTCAAAAACCCCATGGTGGGTGGGACCGTCGGCCCCAACCAAGCCGCCCCGGTCCATGGCAAAGGTCACCGGCAGGTTCTGCAGACAGACATCATGCAGAACATTGTCGTAGGCCCGCTGCAAAAAGGTGGAGTACACCGCTACCGTCGGCCGCAGGCCGTGACAGGCCAGACCGGCGGCAAAAGTGACGGCATGCTGCTCGGCGATTCCGACGTCAAAGAAACGATCGGGAAAGCGCTGGGAAAACTCCTTGAGGCCGGTTCCTTCCAGCATCGCCGCGGTGATCGCCACGATTCGTTCATCCTGCTCGGCCTGGGCCGCCAGGGTGTTGCCGAACACCGCCGTGTAGCTGGCCGCTCCCCCTTTCCCCCCTTTGACCTCTCCGGTTTCGGAATCGAAGGGGCCAACCCCATGGAACTTGGCTGGATTCTGTTCGGCAGGCTTATAGCCCTTGCCTTTTTTGGTGATGACATGGACCAGCACCGGACCCTTGAGCCGCGAGGCGTTTTTCAGGGTTTCGATCAGTTCGTCGAGACGGTGGCCGTCGATGGGACCGACGTAATCGAAACCGAAGGCTTCGAAAAGCATCCCCGGGGTCAGAAAACCCTTGAGGGATTCCTCGGCCCGGCGGGCCAGGTTGAGAAGGTCCTTACCGAATCCCGGCATGTGGCTGAGGAAATTTTCCGTCTCCTTCTTGAACCGGACGTACAGGTCGGAGGTCATCTTGCGGCTGAGAAACGACGAAAGCGCCCCGACATTGGGCGAGATCGACATTTCATTGTCGTTGAGCACGACGACCAGATCCTTGTCCAGGTGGCCCGCTTGGTTAAGGCCTTCGAAAGCCAGGCCGGCGGTAAGGGAACCGTCGCCGATGACCGCAACGACTTTTTCATCCCCGCCCTGGGCATCGCGGGCGGCGGCCATCCCCAGGGCCGCCGAGATGGAGGTACTGGAATGGCCGACATCGAAGCAGTCGTGGGGGCTCTCCTGGCGTTTGGGAAAGCCGCTGATCCCCTCGAACTGGCGCAGGGTGCAAAACCTTTCCTGGCGGCCGGTGAGCAGCTTGTGGGCATAGGCCTGGTGGCCGACATCCCAGACGATCTTGTCCTGCGGGGAGTTGAACACCCGGTGCAGCGCAATGCTGAGCTCCACCACCCCCAGGGAGCTGGCCAGGTGGCCGCCGTTTTTCGATACGGTCGCGATGATCTCCTCGCGAATCTCCTGGGCGAGGCTCCTGAGTTCGGCCTGGGACAGCTCTTTAAGGCCGCTGGTGCAGTTCAGGTTCTTAAGAATTTCACTCATACCTTCGAATCCTTTTTCATTTCAGTCTGCCGGCTGTCGCTTCCTACTCGCAGGGGATGCGGCATCGGCTTCCGCCGCAGGCATGCCGTCGGGGTTCAGGGGTCAGGATGTCCGGTCAACGATATAATGGGCAATCTGGCGAAGCGGCTCGGCCGCCTCCCCCAGGGGCACCAGGGCCTCAATGGCCAGATCCCGCAGTTCAACCGCCCGCTCCCTGGCCGCCTGGAGCCCCAGCAGCGCCGGGTAGGTGGCCTTGCCTCGGGCCTGATCACTGCCGACATCCTTGCCGAGCACCTCTTGCTCGCCAACCACGTCAAGGATGTCGTCGGCAACCTGGAATGCGAGCCCGGCAGCCTCACCATAACGGGACAAAGCTCCGAAGGTCTCCTCGCTGCAACCGCCGATCAGGCCCCCGGCCTGAATGGCGGCTAGCATCAGCGCCCCGGTCTTGCGGGTATGGATATACTCCAGAGTGGGAAACTCGATTTCCTTGCCTTCGGACTCCATGTCGACCACCTGTCCGCCGACCATCCCCTGGGATCCGGCGCAACGGGAAATGGTGTGAATCACCTTTAGCCGGGTTTCAGGTGCAACGGAACCGTTCACCTCAGGATTGGAAAGGAGGATAAAGGCCTCGGTCAACAGGGCGTCGCCGGCAAGAATCGCCGTCGCCTCGCCGTAAACCTTGTGATTGGTCGGGCGCCCCCGTCGGAAATCGTCGTCATCCATGGCCGGCAGATCATCGTGAATAAGGGAATAGGTGTGGATCATTTCCATGGCGCAGGCGGCGGGCAGCACCTGTTCCGAATCGCCGCCGACGGCCTCGCAGGCAGCCATCATCAAAACCGGACGCAGGCGCTTTCCGCCGGCAAATACCGAATAGCGCATGGCCTGGTGCAGGGATGGCGGCAGAATCTCCTCGCCGGGCAGATAGGTATCCAAGGCTCGGTCCACGCGGACCAGCTGGTTTTTCAGGTAGGTTTTCAGATCCATGAGGACTCCAGGAGAATGACCGATTATTGTTCCTCGAAAACATCCGTGGTCAGGTTGCCCTGCTGGTCCCGCAGCAGAAGCTCCACCCGGTTTTCCACCGCCTTGAGAAGTTTTTGGCAGCGGCCGGCGTTCTTGACCCCCTGCTCGAAACAACTCAGCGACTCCTCCAGGGTAAGCTCCCCGCTTTCGAGCCGTTCCACGGCCTCTTCCAGGGCCCGCAGCGCAACCTCAAAGGACTCTTTTTCCTCTTTTTTCTTCATGCTGCACCCTATCACATAAGAATTTAATTATCATCACGTCGAGACGACGGAGTCAAGATTTTTAACGGTCTGGCAACTGATGCTCCTCGACCCTGGCGAAGGCCTGCCCCCTGGCAAACCGTAGGCGCAGCCCATCTCCCGGGGCCAGATCGGCGGCATCCCGAACCGCGGTCCCGGTGTCCTCTTTGAAAACAATGGCGTAACCCCGTTCGAGGGTGCGCAGCGGCGATAGAGCATCGAGCCGGCCGGCCAGCGCACTGACACGGCCTTCCTCCTCCCGCAGCCTGCCAGCCATCGCCCGGAGCAGGCGACGCTGCAGGTCCTGCTGGCGCTGCCCCATCCGGTTCAGCTCCCGGCGCGGCGAGCGCAATCGGCTCGCCAGTCCCGCAACTCGCTCCTGCAGCATCCCGGTCCGACTGCGCATCTGGGCGGCCAGGCGCAGCAGCAGGTGGTCGAGATGGCCTTCGAGTTCCAGGCGGTTTTTGACCACCAGTTCGGCCGCTGCGCTGGGGGTGGGAGCCCGCAGGTCGGCGACAAAATCGGCAATGGTAAAGTCGACTTCGTGCCCCACGGCGGAAATGACCGGAATTCCGGAGGCATGAATGGCCCGGGCGACGATCTCTTCATTGAAAGCCCAGAGATCCTCGAGAGACCCGCCGCCGCGTCCCACGATCAGCACGTCGGCCTCGCCGTGCCGGTTGAACACGCCGATCCCCTCGGCGATTTCCCGGGCCGCCCCGTCCCCCTGCACCCGCACCGGGTAAAGCAGAACCCGCACTCCGGCCGAGCGTCGCCGGAGCACGTTGAGCATGTCGTGAATCGCCGCGCCGGTGGCCGAAGTCACGATCCCAATCGTCCCCGGAAATGCCGGCAGGGAACGCTTGCGGGATGCATCGAAAAGCCCCTCGGCGCTCAGCTTTGCCTTGAGTTGCTCGAAGGCCACCTGGAGGCTGCCGGCACCGCGGGGTTCGAGAGTCTCGGCGACCAACTGCACCTCCCCGCGCTGGGCGTAGACCGACACCCGACCGGAACAGATCACCTGCATGCCGGTTTCCGGCCGGAAGGTGAGCAGTCGGCCCTGGGAGCGGAACATGACGATGCGCAGCTGGGCGTTCTGATCCTTGAGGGTGAAATAGAGATGGCCCGAAGCCGGGGCAGAGACGTTGGAGATTTCCCCCTCGACCCAGACCTGGACAAAATTTTCCTCCACGACATCCTTGAGCAGGGCGATCAAGCGCGAAACACTCAGAATGGGGGATGGATCATCCATGAAGCAACCTACCGGATCTCGTAGCTAACCATTGACAATTCGGCCGAAATACCCTGCCTATAGGGCGCCATCCGCTCAGCGGATGAGCAACTCGGAGACGGGCACGACCTCGATTCCCTGCTCCCGCAGAAAAGCCGACTCGCGGCGCAGCGCTTTCAGGGTCTGGGGATAGGGGTGGCAGATTCCCACGGCACTGCCGCGACTTTCGGCCACTCGTGCCAGGCGACGGATTTCTTTGCTGATCGTCTCGGTATCCTGGACGTTGTCCAGAAAACGGTCGCGAATCGCCGCGGGCAGACCGGCTTTACGGGCCTCGGTGAAGGCCACCGACTGCCCCGAGGTCAGGCTGTCGACAAAAAACAGTCCGGCCTCCTTCATCTCTTTCAGCACCACGGCCATCTGGCCGCGGTTTTCGGTGAACCGCGACCCCATATGGTTGTTGCCCCCCACCGCATACGGAACCTTCTTCAGAAACCCCCGGATCCGACGCCGGATCTCCTCCGGAGAATGGCTCACCAGCAGGGCGTCACTGCCCGGATTGGTCGTCGGGTAGCTCTGCGGCTCCATGGGAATGTGGATCATCACCTCGCGCCCCTGCCGATGGGCCATGCCGGCGACTTTGGCCGCGTAAGGCTCACCGGGCAAAATCGCGACCGTCACGGGAATGTCCAGATTGAGAATGTCCTGGGCATACCGGGGACTGCGCCCGAGATCATCCATGATGATCGCCATCCGGGGGCCTTTTCTGAGCGATACCATCTTGGCGGGCGGCTGGAATCGCAGCAAAAACCAGGGTTCCTCGTCCCGCAGGATGGCCACCTGTCCGGCCACCGGATCGGCATTCAGGCGGATGCGGTCGGAACCCCTCTCCACCCGCCGGGTCAGGTCTTCGAGGATCCCTTCGGACGGGAATTCGCTGCGGATGTCATAGCTGATCCGATCGCCACCGATGGTGGCCTTCACTTGAGCCAGGGCAACTCCGCTGCGCAGGAGGGCGCTTTCCACCTCCACCTCAAGATCCTCCCGCATCAGCGACCAGTCCTCCTTCGGAGGGCTCTCGGTCAGGGTCGGCAGTTCCGGCGGCTTGGGAGGCGCAGGTCGCAGCGACTCGCGCAGATGAGACAGGAGCACCAGGCTGCCGAGCAGAAAACCAAGCAGAAACAGGGCGGCCAGCAGGACCTTTACCGGCCTGCTGGCGGGGGGAGACTTTTTCCCCCGACGAGGACGCCGGGATGGCTTTTGGGAAGGCATAAGCTAATTCAAAGGGAACAGGGGGGGTGGCTTCATCCCCCCCTGGAGACAGGAAGAAAGCGGTTCATGCTGCCCGATTACCGGTGTTTTTGAAGAGCTGTAGCCCCTTGAGCAGGTCAAGGGCCCGCATCAGCTGAAAATCGGCCTGGGCTTCGGGGTCAAGGATAAACTTATGTTCAGGTTCACCGGGGACGCCGGCGGGGGCGCCGTTCACCGCCTCGGGGGTTTCGAAATGGTTTTCGAGGTCCTTTTCCCGAAAATGTCCGTCTTTGACTTCGGTGATTTCCACGGGCCTGACCATGATGTCCGGGGCAATTCCCTTAGCCTGAATCGACCGGCCGCTCGGAGTGAAGTAGCGGGCCGTGGTCAAACGCAACCCGGATTCATCGCTCAGAGGAATGATGGTCTGAACCGAGCCCTTGCCGAAACTCTGGGTTCCCATGATAATCGCCCGGTGATGATCCTGCAGGGCACCGGCCACAATTTCCGAAGCGCTGGCGCTGCCGCTGTTGATCAGCACCACCAACGGATAAGCGGGTTCGGTGTTTTTCTCACGGGCGCTGAATTGCATCCGGCTGCCCTCTTCGCGCCCTTCGGTATAGACGATCAGGCCACCGGAAAGGAAGACATCCGAGACCTTCACCGCCTGATCGAGCAACCCGCCCGGATTGTTGCGCAGGTCGAGAATCAGCCCGGCAAGAGAGCCGCCATTTTCCTGGCGCAGATCCTCAAGCGCCTCCTGAAGGTCCTCGGCGGTACGCTCCTGAAACTGGGCGAGACGCAGATACCCAAAGCCGTCTTCAAGGGTTCTGAATTTGACACTCTTGATTTTGATGATTTCCCGAACCAGGGTGAACTCGTGCGGCTTTTCGAATTCTTCGCGCATCACGCTGATGGTGATCTCGGTACCCTCGGGACCGCGCATCAGTTTGACCGCATCGAGAATGGTCAGGTCTTTGGTGAAGCGATCTTCGATCTTCAGGATCTGGTCCCCGGCCTTCAGTCCCGCCCGGTAGGCCGGGGTATCCTCGATGGGGGACACGATGGTCAGCAGGCCGTCCCGGATGGTGATTTCGATACCCAGTCCGCCGAATTCCCCCCGGGTGTCTATTTTCATCTCCTTGTACATCTCGGGGGGCATGAAGGAAGAGTGGGGGTCAAGGGCCGACAGCATGCCGTTGACTGCCCCGTAGATGAGGTCTTTCATCTCCACCTCTTCGACGTAGCTTTTGCGAACGATGGAAAGAACATCGGTAAACAACTGCAGCTGCTCATACTGCGAGGTGGCCTCGGCATTGACGAGACGATATACTCGACCGGTCGACATCCAGCCCAACAGCACCATCGCCAGCAGCAGGATCAGGATGGTCGATCGTTTTCCTTTAAACATCGGCATTCCTCCGGTGAGGTTTAATCGGCATAGGGTCGGCAGGGCGCCCCGGCGAAAGGGGGCGTGGCTTCGGTTCCTGCCGCGTCAGCGCTTCTTCAGCCAGGCCTCCGGATTTTGCGGTGTGCCACCCTTGCGAATTTCGAAATATATGGTCCGGCTCCCCTCGAACCCGGAAAACCCGACGGTTTCACCTGGCCGGACCGTTTCGCCGACCCTCTTGGTCAACCGCGCGGCCTGGGCATAGAGGGTGTAATAACTGTCGCCGTGATCGATGATCAGGAGATTGCCGTATCCCTTGAACCAGTTGGCAAAGGCAACCCGGCCACCCCACACAGCCGCAATCGGCTGTTCGCCCGACACCCCGATTTCAATCCCGTTGCTCTCGAACAGGGTACCGAGCTCTGGGTGACGGCCGGTACCGAAGCCAACCTTGAGCGGGCCATCCGACGGCCACGGCAGACGCCCCTTTTGACCGGCAAAAACGCCAGTTTTTTCAGTATACTCAGGGCTCTTTTGCGATTCAAGTTTTTTGATCAGGGAGCCCACCCGCCGGGCCCGCTCGCGCAATTCCTCCAGGCGCCCGGCAAGGGCTTTTTCATCCCGGTTCACCCTGGCCAGCAATCGTTCCTTGAGTCGGGAGGCCTCCTGCAGGGTTTCCTGCTCGTGGCGGCGATCCACCAAAGCGTTCTGCTGGTTCCGGCGAAGCCCTTCCAGCTCCACGACCTTGGCCCGCAGGCTTTCCAGCTTTTTTTGATAGGTGGCCAGAAGATCCCGGTCACGGCGGACGATGGAATTCCAGAAGTGGTAATCCTCGGCGACCTGAAGGGGGGAATCGTTGGTGAATAGTACCCTCAGCAGGCCCGTTTCGCCCCCTTTGTACAAAGCGACCAAGCGCTTTCGGACCTGTTTTTCCAGTGCCGCCATATCCTGCCTGGCCTCGACAAGTTGCTGCTCTTTTTCCTTGATGTCCCGGTCGAGGGAGTCGACGCGCTTATTCAGGGTCGCCACTCGGGAGGTCAGTCCCCTGAGCTCTTTTTCCACCGATTTCAGCTCTTCGGCCAGGCTCCCCTTTTCCGCTTGTTTCTGCTCCAACTTTCTTGCCGTATCGCGAATCCGTCGCTGAATCTCCTCCAGGCTCTTGCGGTTCTCATCCAGCTTCTCGGCGCCGGCTGGGTCCACCCAGGTTCCCAGCACCAGCAGAACGGCCAGGCCTCCCGTGACGATTTTCATCAGACCGCTGTGGTTGATCATCGCACCGTCAAACCCGGACCAGCTTGCGCAAGGAGAAGAGGCTGCCGAAAAACCCGAGCCCCATGCCGGCGGTGACCAGCATCACCTGGTAGGGGAAAGGCAGAAAGGTGATCCCGCCGATATTGGAAACGAGCAGCAGATCGGTCAGCCCTTCCCGCAGAAAGAGCTGAAACAGGGCGAAGGTTCCCCCCAGAGAAAGGGCCCCGCCCAAGGCCCCCTGCAAAGCCCCTTCCAGAAGGAACGGGGTCTTGATGAACAAGGTGGTTCCGCCGACCAGGGCCATGACCTCGAGCTCGTCGCGGCGGGCGTAAAGGGTGAGCTTGATGGTATTGGAGACGATAAACAGCGCGGCGAAAAGCAGAAATCCACCGAGAATCGCTCCGGCGACCTGGAGCAGGGAGACAAAGGCTTCAAAACGCTCAAGCCATTCCTGGCCGTAGGACAGATCGGAAAAGTCGGCGCTCTGCTGCAGCCGGGCGACCACCGCCTCCACTCCCTGCCGATTGCGGAACGAAGTCTTCAGGGAAATCTCCAGGGAGGCGGGCAGGATGTCGTGCTCAACACCCTCGAGCAGGCCGGCTTCGCTGCCGAGCCGTTCCCGGAAGCGGGCGAATGCCTCCTGGCTGGAGATGAAAGTGACCGCTTCCACTTCCGGCAGACCCTCGATCTCCCCCACCCATTGTTTGAGCCGGCTCTTGTCGGGCATCCCCTGGAAGTAGGCCGTGACCTCCACTTCCTTGCTCCAGCGGGCGGTCAGATGCTGGACGTTGATCACCACAATGGCAAAGAAGGCCATGATGGTCAGGGCGACGGCCACCGTCCCGATCGCGACGCTGCATAGAAAAGGGCTCTGCCGCATGTTGCGCAGCGCCCGGCGAACGAAATAGACAAGACGTTCGAGCAAGACCTTGTTCCTCTTAGATCGGTTGGCGGCAGGCCCTGGCCTGCCGGCCGTTGCCACGGCGTGCGCCGGAGCCGTCAGCCTTCCCTGCCCTCAGGGTGTGTGGTCCTCGACCAGCCGTCCCTGATCCAGAGAGATCACCCGCCGCGGAAAACGGCGGATCATTTCCATATCGTGGGTCGCCAGCACCACGGTGGAGCCGCGGGCATTGGCGCCTTTGAAAAGCTCCATGATCTCCAGCGTCACCTTGAAATCGAGGTTGCCGGTCGGCTCGTC
>NPIE01004397.1_pt1 | contig 26819 bp, 26 predicted proteins | sample 8637661 | NCBI WGS metagenome assembly NPIE01 (sample SAMN07420842, study PRJNA396082) | bioreactor metagenome | isolation source: sample BA12 brine-fed electro-methanogenic bioreactor BA | place: Japan: Kochi | collected 2016-12-09 | reverse complement strand
TTACATTATTTATGAGGCAACTCGGCATACTTAACAATAATAAATTTGTTATTGCATCAATAAATTATTATCCGTACTTTCGCTCCAATTATTAAAATCATAAATAAATGAAAGGGAATTAAATGGCAGAATGTCCTGTATGTGCAGCGGAGATTCAGTTGCCTGAAGATACTGTTCAAGGTGAATTGATTGAATGTCCTGACTGCGGAACCGAGTTGGAAGTTACAAGTGTAAATCCGTTTACACTTCAAGAAGCTCCAAGCGAAGAAGAAGACTGGGGTGAATAGTTGATTAAGGTACTCGACTCAACCCTACGCGAAGGCGAGCAGACACCCGGTGTGTATTTTGATCGGCACATAAAACTTGCAATCGCAAGAATGCTTGATGATATTGGAGTTGATATTATTGAAACCGGACATCCGACAGTAACTGAAGATATACGTTCTTCAGTCCATAACATTGCCCACTCGAGTTTAAATGCAATAGTTGCCGCCCACTCTCGCTCAGTAAAATCGGATATTGATGAAGCACTTAACTGCGGTGTTGATTTTATCGGTATCTTTTATTGTGTAAGCGATGAAAGACTGCAAACTGTATTTAAAAAAGATTTGGATGCAGCAACAGGGTTAATTACCGAAGTAATCAAATATGCCAAAGCTAAGAAACCGAATCTTCTTATAAGATATACTCCTGAAGATACAGTCCGTTCACAATTCGAAAATGTTTTAAAAGTTGCAACTGCTGCTGTAAAAGCCGGTGCCGACATTATCAGCATTGCAGATACAACAGGTTACATGATTCCCGGCACTGACCATAATATGTATGATTATGTAAAAAACTTAAAAGAAGGTTTGAACAACGCCGGTGTAAATCCTATGATTGCCGTTCACTGCCACAACGATAGGGGATTAGCACTTGCAAACGCACTTGATGGAATAAGAGCGGGTGCCGATATTGTTGATGCTTCTGTATTAAGTTTAGGTGAGCGTGCCGGAATAGTTGATCTTGCACAATTATTAACTTTACTTACAGCGGATTTCCAATATGATAAATGGAATCTCAAACTATTACCTGATTTATACAAATTAGTCAGCCGTCACTCTCGATCACCCATTCCTATTAACATGCCGGTAGTTGGGGCTAATGCTTTTACACATTGCGCGGGAGTACATACTCACGCCGCATCAATTAATCCGATGCATTACGAAAGTTTGAACCCTGAATTAGTTGGACGTACAAGAAAATTCTCGCTCGATCATATGTCGGGAATGGCTTCACTTAATTACGCCTTATCTGTTATGAAAATAGATGATATAGACGACGAATTAAAGAAAGATGTACTAAAAGAAATAAAATCCATCGGTCAAAAGGGCCGCGTAGTAGCACTTTCCGAACTGCCACACATTGTTGAAGTTTGTAAGCATCATAAGCAGTACGCTAATTGATGCTGATTAATCCATATTAATTAATACAGCAGAGAGAAAAAAATGAAAGTAGGATTTTTACATTCGCTTATAAGGAAAGATGAAAAATTTTTAATTGAAGAGTTCAACAAACGAAAGGGAGTTGAGCTTGTAATGATTGACGACAGAAATTTATCTTTTAATATAGGTAAAGATAAATTCGATTTGGATGTTGTTATTGAAAGGTGCATTAATCACTCTCGTGCTTTACACTCGATTGTGCTTTATGAAAGTGCCGGAATAAAGTGTGTAAACAATTCAAGCGTTGCTACAATTTGCGGTGATAAACTGCTTACTTCAGTTGAATTGGGAAAACAAAAAATTCCTCAACCGGAAGTTAGAGTTGCATTTACTGAAGAATCGGCTTTACAGACAATTGAAGAAATGGGTTATCCGGTTGTGCTGAAGCCTGCTGTCGGTTCGTGGGGAAGATTACTTTCTAAAATAAATGATAGAGATGCAGCCGAATCAATCCTCGAACACAAAACAATATTAGGAACTTATCACCATTCAATTTTCTACATTCAAAAATATGTGGAAAAAGAAGGAAGAGATATAAGAAGTTTTGTTGTTGGTGATGAATGTATCGGCGCTATTTATCGTTCATCCGAACACTGGATTACAAATACTGCTCGTGGTGCAGTTGCAACTAACTGCCCCGTTACAAATGAAATTGCAGAAATATCAGTTAAAGCTGCAAATGCGGTCGGTGGCGGTGTTGTTGCAATTGACCTATTTGAGTCCAAAGAAGGTTTACTGGTGAATGAGGTGAACTATACGATGGAATTTAAAAATAGTATAACAACAACCGGTGTCAATATTCCCGCAAAAATAGTTGATTATGTTTTAAAAGTCGGAGAACAATAAAGATGTCGAAATTAAGTGTATCAGTAGTAGGCGGTTCAGGTTATGCCGGGGGAGATTTAATAAGATTACTTTTATTCCACCCCAATGTAGAAATTAAACAAGTTACCTCGGAAAGTTATCTCGGTAAGTCTGTTGCAAAAGCTCATCCTAATTTGAGAAAAGTTACGGATCTAAAATTCAGCAGTATAAACGAACTTGAAAAATGTGACGTGTTGTTTTTGTGTCTCCCTCACGGAAGCGCACAAAAAAATATTGATAAGTTTTTAAATCTTACAGATAAAATAATTGACTTAAGTGCTGACTTCAGATTAAACGATGAAAAAGAATATGAAAAATGGTACAAGCACAGCCACGCTCGTCCCGATTTGTTAAAAGAATTTGTTTACGGTATTCCTGAACTTCATCGTGAGGAAATGAAAACCGCAAAGTTTATTTCTTCTGCGGGATGTAATGCTACAACAACAATACTTCCGCTTTATCCGTTTTTCAAAAAAGATTTGGTTGATATCGATAGAACAGTAATTGAAGTTAAAGTCGGCTCCAGTGAAGGTGGAAACAAATCATCCGATTCGTCTCATCATCCGGAAAGAGCTGGTGCCGTTCGTTCTTATCAACCAACGGGGCATAGACACAGTGCGGAAATCATACAAGAACTTAGTTTTGGAAGCGAGCAAATTAAAGTACACTTTTCTGCTACTTCCATTGATATGATTCGTGGTGTCCTTGCTACTTCACATCTTTTCTTAAAAGAAAATTTGGAAGAAAAAGATATCTGGAAGTTGTACCGTGAGTTTTATAAGGATGAACCTTTCATTCGAATTGTGAAAGAGAATGAAGGCAACTATAGATTTCCCGAACCAAAATTATTGATCGGCACTAACTATTGTGATATCGGTTTTAAGAAAGATGATGATTCAAATAGAGTTGTGGTAATTAGTGCAATTGATAACTTAATGAAAGGTGCTGCCGGACAAGCGCTGCAATCTTTCAATATAATGAACGGTTTTGATGAAACAACCGGACTCGAATTTCCCGGTCTTCATCCAATTTAAACTCTGTGGAACTTTGTTCTCCCTGTGGTGAAACCTTCACCACGAAAGACACAGAGTAACACAAAGAAAAAAATATGTGCAGACTATTATTTGTAAAATCAAAAGAGAAATTTTCAATTCCCGAATTCCTCGATAAGTTTGCTGTCGTTTGCAAGAACAGCAAAGAATATCAAGGACACGGTTGGGGATTAGCTTATTTGAAAGATAATAAATGGCATCACTACAAAAACATCAAACCGATTTGGGAAGATGATTTTTCACAGTTTGCAGAAACGAATAGGTTAATAGTCCACGCTCGGAGCGCTTTCCGGGATAAAGACATTAATGTTGAAAACAATATGCCGTTTTATAATGATAAATATATCTACATTTTTAACGGTGAACTAAACGGAGTTAAGCTTAATGTAGAAGGCAGAATCGGCGCGGAGAAAATCTTTAATTTCATAAATAGATTTGATAAAGGTGATTTAAAAGCAGCTGTTGAAAAGGGAATTAAAATCATTAATGATCGTTCGAAATATATCCGTGCAATGAATATAATTATTGCCGATAAAAACAAAGTGGTTCTAACTACACAATTTAACGAAGACGAAGATTACTTCACAATGAACTATAAGAAAAGCGAAGACGTACTAATAATTTGTTCCGAACGGCTTGATGAAACTAAATGGGAGAAAGTTCCAAATAATTCAATACTGGAGTTTAACGAATGATACTTCTAAAAATTGGCGGTGGTGAAACTATAAACATTACCGGAATTATTGACGACATTGCCGAATTGAAAAATGAAAAATTTGTAATTATCCACGGTGCAAATGCTTATCGTGATGAACTTGCAAAAAAGCTTAATTACAATAAAAAAGTAATTACTTCAGTTTCAGGTTATTCATCCGTATTTAGTGATTATGAAGCAATTGATATTCAATTAATGGCTTATGCGGGAGTAAGAAATAAAAGAATCGTTGAAGTTTGTCAATCAAAAGGAATTAACGCAGTGGGCTTAACAGGATTGGATGGAAGATTAGTTCAGGGAAAAAGGAATACCGGTATAAGGGTAAGAGAAGAAGGTAAACTCAAAATAGTCCGAGATAATTCTGGGAAACCGCAGTCAATTAATGAAGAGTTGTTAAATACTCTCCTTCAAAACAATATTTTGCCGGTAATCACTGTGCCGATAGCCGATGAAAACGGCAAAGCAATAAACTCAGAAAATGATGATATACTTGCCGTATTACAAAAAAGTTTAAAAGCAGAAAAAATCATACAATTTATTGAAGCTCCCGGATTCTTAGAAAACAAAGATGATCCATCATCTATCGTATATAAAATGACAAAAGAAGAACTGCAAAAAAAAGAAGAACAAGTAGAAGGCAGAATGAAACGGAAACTTCACGCGTTAAATAAATTGTTTGAAGAAAGTGAACCAACAGTAATCATTGCGGACGGAAGAACCGAACATCCGTTAAAAGATGCACTGAAAGAAAAAGGGACGGTGATAAAATGACAGACTACAAAGAATTACAAAGCAAATATGAATTTGATGTTTTCCCGAAAAGGGATGTTGTTTTAGTTAAAGGTAAAGATGCCACACTTTGGGATGATAAAGGAAGCAAATACATTGATTGTGCTGCCGGTATAGGCGTTGCGAGCATTGGGCACAGTAACCCATATTTGGCAAAAGCAATCGCAGAACAAGCACAAACATTGATTACTTGTCCCGGTACATTTTACAATGATACAAAAGCAAAATTTTTAGAAAAATTAATTAGTGTTGCTCCTTCACATTTTAAGAAAGCATACTTGTGTAACTCAGGTGCCGAAGCTGTAGAATCCGCTATTAAATTTGCACGTTACTCGACTAAGAAAACAGATTTCATCGCAACGATGAAAGGTTTTCACGGAAGAACACTCGGTGCATTAAGTGCAACCTTCAAAAAAGAATACCGGGAAGATTTCCAACCGCTTGTTCCGGGATTTTCTTTTGTACCGTTCAACAATTTTGAAAAACTGAAAGATGCAGTTACAGAAAAAACAGCGGGTATTATTGTTGAAGTTGTTCAGGGTGAGGGCGGAATAAACATTGCCGACAAAGAATTTCTTCAAACAACCGATAAGTTTTGTAAAGAAAACGGAATAAAATTTATCGTCGATGAAATACAAACCGGGTTTTGCAGAACGGGAAAGTTCTTTGCTCATCAACATTTTGATATCGAGCCCGATATGATCACTCTTGCAAAAGCTATCGCAGGCGGTTTCCCGGTTGGCGCGGTTTTGTGTAATAATACAATTGAAATTCCGGCAGGGAAGCATGGCACAACATTCGGCGGAAATCCTTTGGCTTGTGCTGCAGGGTTGGCATCAATAACCTTTATGCAAGACAATAAACTTGATGAAAGGGCTGCAGAGTTAGGAAAATATTTTATTAGTCTGCTTGATGTTAAAAATTTATCTAAAGTTCGCGAAATCAGAAATTTAGGTTTGATGATCGGTATCGAGTTAAAAGAAAAATCTAAGCCATATCTTGAAGAACTTATGCAAAGGAAAATACTTGCTCTACCTGCCGGGACAACAGTAATTCGTATGCTTCCGCCTTTGGTAATCACAAAAGAGCAGTTAGAAATTGTTGCTGAAAATTTGAATGAAATTTTGAGGTAATAGTCTAATTACTAAGATTTTATTCAATTTCTTAATCAATTTCTTCAAATTGACATTGCATCGATTTTGTAATAATTTTGATGAATTCAAAACGTTAACTTAAAGTATGATTGAACAATATATCCCGATTATTTTAGTGCTTGTAGTTGCGGCAGTATTTGCGACTGCAATTATTTTTTCCTCGAAATTATTTGGGCCGCAGCGCCCTAATAAAGTGAAGTTAATGCCGTATGAAAGCGGTAAAGACCCCGTCGGTACAACTAAGGAACGGATATCTATAAAATATTACTTAGTTGCTATGCTGTTTATCATTTTCGATATCGAGGTTATTTATCTATATCCATGGGGCGTTGAATTTAGAAATTTGTATGAAGCCTACGGAATCTTTGCGTTTTGGCCGATGCTCGTTTTCTTAATTGTACTTGAGTTGGGATTCCTTTACATATACAAGAAAGGAGCTTTAAAATGGGATTAGAAGCTAAACTTGCTTCTGACGGATATTTAACAACAAAACTTGATGCAGTGATTGCGTGGTCAAGAAAAAATTCACTTTGGCCGATGCCGATGGGAATTTCATGCTGTGCGATCGAAATGATGTCGGCTGTTGATCCCAAGTATGATATGTCACGCTTCGGTTCCGAAGTAATGAGATTTACTCCGCGGCAATGTGATTTGATGATTGTTGCGGGAACTGTAACTTATAAAATGGCACATGTTGTTAGAAGAATTTACGACCAGATGCCCGCACCTAAATGGGTTATTGCAATGGGGGCATGCACATCTTCCGGGGGAATGTATCGTTCTTATCCTGTTGTTCAAGGTATTGACCAATTTTTACCGGTTGATGTATATACAGCCGGCTGCCCGCCGAGACCTGAAAATTTATTGAATGCTGTTTTAGAATTACAGAAAAAGATTGAAGGTACTCGTGCAAGAGATTTTCAAAATAAAGAATTGCTGGACATAACGAACATTCAAAACTAACCGTATGGATTTCAAAGAATTAGTTATATCAAAAGTAAAAGAGAAATTTAATGACTCTGTTGTAGAGGTAACCGATTTTAGAGGTGATCTCTCAATAGAGATTAGACCTGAAAAAATTGTTGAACTATCAAAATTTCTTAAAGAAGAACCGGAATTAGATTTTGCTCAATGTGTTGATGTTACGGCAATTGATTGGGCTAAAAGAAAAAATAGATTTACTACTGTTTATCATCTTTATTCTTTTACTAAAAATTTTAATCTTAGGCTTAAAGCTACAATTGAAGATGCAAAAGTTCCTCAAATTGAATCTGTTAGTTCAGTTTGGCCGAGTGCTAACTGGTACGAAAGAGAAACTTGGGATATGTACGGGATTAAATTTATTAATCATCCCGATTTACGTAGAATGTACATGCCCGAAACATTTGAGTATCATCCTTTAAGAAAAGAATTCCCTGTAATGGGTATTCCCGGTTCATTACCACTGCCACAGAAAGAAGAAGACTAATGCATAAGCAAATAGATATTACCAACGACGAAAAACTATTAAATAAACTTCTTGAGTCAGACCCGGATTTAACAATTGAAGATGCTCTGGAAAATGAAATGATTATCAATATGGGTCCGCAGCATCCGGCTACTCACGGAGTTTTACGTTTAGTTCTGAGGCTTGACGGCGAAACCGTTGTAAAATGTGTCCCCGAACTCGGCTATCTTCATCGTGGTTATGAAAAGATGGCTGAGAATATGAATTATTACGATTACATCCCTCATACCGATAGACTCGATTATACTGCAAATCTTTGCAACAATGTTGCTTATGTTTTAGCGGTTGAAAAACTTGCCGGTATTGAAGTCCCCGAAAGAGCAACTTATATAAGAATGATTATAAACGAACTCGGACGTATAATGGGGCACTTAGTTGCCGTTGGTACCTTTGCGCTTGATGTTGGTGCCGTAACGGCATTTATGTGGACTTTCCGCGAAAGGGAATTCATTCAAAATATATTTGATAAACTTATCGGTGCAAGATTTACAACAAGTTATACTCGTTTCGGTGGTGTTGCTTCTGATGCCACAGATGAAACTTTGAAAATGATCAAAGAATTTTTAGAAAGATTCAAAGATTCGTTTGATGAGTTTGAAAGACTTCTCAATACAAACAGAATTTTTGTAGAACGATTAGACGGAATTGGAATCTTGCCGAAAGATGATGCGATAGCTCTCGGTATAACCGGACCAAATTTGAGAGGTTCTGGAGTCGAATATGATATTCGCAGAGCAAAACCTTATATGTTCTACGATAAAATAGATTTTAAAATTCCTGTTTATACCGAATGTGATGCTTTAGCCAGATATTTTGTTAGAGTAGATGAAATCAAAGAATCGGTAAAGATTATTCATCAATGTTTGGCGCAAATTAAACCGGGTCCGGTTTTAGCTAACGATCCGAAAAATGTTCTTCCACACAAAGATGAAATTTATACAAAGATGGAAGAACTCATATATGATTTTATGCTTGTAAACTTCGGAATCAATCCGCCGGTGGGTGATACATATTTCTCGGTTGAAAATCCTAAAGGTGAACTTGGTTTTTATTTTGTTAGCAACGGAAGCGGACATCCATGGAAATTGAAAATTCGTTCACCGAGTTTCTGCAATCTTCAAGCGCTACCGTTGATGGTTGAAGGACAAATGATTTCGGATGTTGTTGCAATTATAGGAAGTATTGACCCTGTTATGGGTGAAGCGGATAAATAAAAGTTCTTAATCTTAATCCTAATCTTACTCTTACTCCCTAAAATTATAAAGCGATTAAGATTATGATAAAGAGTAAGATTAAGAATGATAAAAAAAAATATAAAGATTGATTACAAATGCCATTCAAGTTTACAGACGAAAGTCTAAAGAAAATAGAAGAAAGCAGAAAGAAATATCCAACCGCTTTAGCTGCTGTGATGGATACATTGTGGATTGCACAAGAGCAGAACGGCTACATTAGCACTGAAGTAATGGAAGAGATTGCAAACGTGCTGGGCATTGATAAGGTTCTGGTTTTGAGTGCCGCAACTTTTTATACGATGTATCACAAAAAACCAATGGGTAAATACCATATACAAGTCTGCACAAATGTTTCTTGTATGCTCCGCGGCGGTTATGAAATTTGGAAACAAATAAAAGAAAAGTACGGCATAGATAATCTTGGTGTTACTGAAGACGGTCTTGTTTCTATTGAAGAAGTTGAATGTATGGGCGCCTGCGGATATGCCCCTATGATTGCAATCAATGAAGATTATTATGAACATCTAACAAAAGAAAAAGTTGAAGAAATTCTGGGAACGCTTAAGTAATGGAAAAAATCAGAATTGTTCTCCCCGAAATAGAAAATTTACATCAAATTGATACCTATATAGCAAATGGTGGATTTAATTCTGCAAAAAAAGCTTTTAGCAAAACACCGGATGATATTATTGATGAAGTAAAAAAGTCAGGTTTAAGGGGAAGAGGGGGAGCTGCGTTTTCGGCAGGACTTAAATGGAGTTTTATGCCGAAGACAACCGACAAACCGAAATATCTTTGTATCAACGGTGATGAATCCGAACCTGGTTCATTTAAAGACCGGGAAGTTTTCGAGAGGAACCCGCATCAATTGATTGAAGGTATTTTAATTACCTGCTATGCAATAGGCGCTCAAACCGCATACATTTATATACGCGGCGAATACCATAAATGGATAAAGCTAATGCAGAAAGCATTGGATGACGCCTATGCAAAAGGTTTCGTCGGTGAAAAGATGAAAGAAACTTTCGGCACTGATTTCTTTTGCAATATTTATATACACAAAGGAGCCGGTGCTTATATCTGCGGTGAAGAATCGGCTTTGATGAATTCGATAGAAGGCAAAAGGGGATACCCAAGAGTGAAACCTCCTTTCCCGGCGCAAAACGGTTTATGGGGAAATCCAACAACAATTAATAATGTTGAAACAATTACAAACGTTCCAAAAATAATTGAAAACGGTTGGGAATGGTTTGCCGGAATCGGTGCACAAAAACATCCGGGTACTTTATTGTTCGGCATTAGTGGTCATGTAAACAAACCCGGCGTTTATGAATTACCGACCGGAATTTTATTAACTGAATTAATTTACGATGTTGCCGGAGGTGTTCCGGGTAATAAAAAAATTAAAATGGTTATTCCCGGCGGTTCTTCGATGCCCCCGCTACGCGGAGACCAACTTGAAGGCATACGGATGGATGCCGAATCATTAAAAGAAGCCGGCTCTGCAATAGGAACAGCAGGCGTAATGGTAATGGATGAGGATACAGACATTCTAAAAGTACTTGCACGAATTAGTAAATTCTATTACCATGAAAGCTGCGGGCAATGTACTCCTTGCCGCGAAGGTACCGGATGGATGCTCAAAGCCTTGAATCGCATTCTTGATGGTAAAGCGACTTCGAAAGATTTAGACCTTTTAATTGACGTTGCAAATAATATTGAAGGCAACACCATATGTGCATTGGGAGATGCAGCTGCTTGGCCGGTTAAATTTACAATTCAAAGATTTAGAAAAGAATTAGAAGAATATGTTAAGCCTGAAGTTGAACTTCCGATATTGAATAAAGTTCATTCAATGAGAAATACAAAAGTTCCATTGACTGTTAAAAAAAGATAGTAATACAGAAGCAAGAAATAAATACAATCAAAGTGTTAACAAAAACTAATTATTCAAAAAACTATTCGTGAATATTAGTGTAATTCGTGTCTGCGAAAAATGAAAAAATAGTATTTGGTCAATTTCTTTTTTATTTCAATTAAGTAAATCCCCACTTTCAATTACCTCGGTACCGAGTTCGGAAAGTTCTTTCAACACATTTTCAAATTCGCTTTGGTTAATGGGGCGTGTGCAATCTTTAATTAATGTGACTTTAAATCCTTCGTTCAGTGCATCACGAATTGAAAAATTGACGCAGAAATCACCTGCTAAACCCACAATGTAAACATGGTCGATATTTCTTGCGCGGAGATAACCCGCTAATCCCGTATCTTTTTTATGCCCGTTATCAAAAAATGCACTGTATGTATCAATATCCTTCTCCATTCCTTTTCGAAAGATTGCTTCCATCTTTCTTGTATCAAGTTGATCGGGAAATTGAGCACCCCTAGTACCTCGCACGCAATGATCCGGCCATAATATTTGATCGAGCCCGGCTAATGTAGTTCTATCGAGAGGATTTTTACCTTCATATTGTGATGCAAAACTTCCGTGATCAGCAGGGTGCCAGTCTTGTGTACCAACTACAAGGTCAAACTTATTGTAAATTTGCAGCTTATTAACTGTTTCAATTATCTCATCTCCTTCAGGTACACCAAGAGCACCGCCCGGTAAAAAATCATTTTGAATATCAACTACCAGTAAAGCTTTCATTATTCACTCCTTTATTAAACTTCTTGAGTTATATTTACTTGCCAATATTTCTTTCAATTCCATTAGTTTCTTACTAATACCAACTTGATATGTTTCCGGTTCTTTTAATTTTTTGAATACCGGCTTCAGATGGGTTAAGTTTTCCTTGACTTTTTCTCTTATTCCCTCATTGGTTTTCTCCTTTAAAATTATGACTCCGGCTTTCATTACTGGTTGTAACATTCCTACAGATTTATGATGGACAGTATTTATAACTGAATTTTCCTCATTCATCAGTATCATTTCATTTACGGACTCTTCATCTTCAAGTACAACGGCATCGCCTATATATTCACCTTTTTGATCTTTAAAACGAAGTACTTGCTTAAAACCGGGGAGTGTTATTTTTTCATTTGTATCGGAGAGTTTTAACGACGGTTTATTATTTATTGATGATAATTTATATACACCGTCAAGCGCAGCATCCGGTTGCCCGGTTACCAAATTTGTACCTACTCCGAAAATATCGATCGGCGCTTTTTGTTCGATTATTTCTTGTATAGCATACTCATCTAATTGATTTGATGCTACTATTTTTACATAATTAAGTTTTGCTTCATCAAGAATTTTTCTTACTTGTTTAGAAAGTTTTATTAAATCACCGCTGTCTAACCTGACTCCGTTTAATTTTAGTCCTTTTTCTTCCAACTCTTTTGCTATTGTAATTGCATTAGGTAAACCACTATTTAATGTGTCGTATGTATCAATCAATAGTGTACAATTGTCGGGATGAGATTGAGCAAATTTTCTAAATGCTGTTAATTCATTATCGTAACTTTGTATATAAGAATGTGCCATAGTGCCCACTGCTTTCAAGTCAAATTTATATGCAGCAAGTACGTTGGAGGTGGAATCAAAACCGCCGATGATTGAAGCACGGGAGGCTTGAATGCCGCCGAGTCCTTGACTCCTTCTCAAGCCAAAATCACTTAAAACTTTATTACCGGCGGCAATTCTCATTCTTGCTGCTTTAGTTGCAATCAATGAATAAAAGTTAAGTATGTTTAGAAGCAGTGTTTCAACAAATTGACACTCGATTAATTTCCCTCTTACACTTAAAATGGGTTCATTGGGGAAAACTATACTCCCTTCTTCAAATGAGTAGATGTCTCCGGTGAATCTAAAGTTTCCAAGGTAATCCAAAAATTTATCACTAAAGCCGAGTTTACTTAGGTAATTCAATTCATCTTTATTAAACTTAAGATTTACCAGTTCATTCAACGACTCATCAAGTCCTGCAAAAACAACAAAGCCTCCATTGAAAGGAAGTTTTCTAAAAAAATAATCGAATGCTGCGGAATCATTTGCTCTACCGTCATCAAAATAAGCTTGCATCATTGTGAGTTGGTAGAGGTCGGTGAGTAAGGATTTATTCTCAACTAAAGTTTGCATATTTAATCTTTTTTATTCGATACAAAAGCTATAAAAATTAAGTAAATTAATAAAGTTATAGTGACCTCCGAAAATTTTTTTATTGTAGCACAGACATTCTTGTCTGTGCCTTTTTGTTTATCATTCAACTAATTTTGATAGATAGTCCCTCAGCTGACGGATGTCCGACGTCAATTATAAATTTTTCCGAGAACTCGTTATAAAAGGAGACCGAAGCAAAATGATTTTTTGTTGAAGTACTGTAGCTAATAATAAGTTTGAATTGATGGTGAAGCGATTCAATCGAAGGAATTAAATGACAAAGATATAATTAAGAACACCTCACATATTAATTATATAAGATATATAAGAAATTTTAAGTAAATATTTTTATTTTGAACTGGTTACTGCTCACGATAATTATAAATAATAATTAACTTTACTCTTTAGACTGGGTTAACTGTGATTCACTTACAGAAGCTTTAGTGAAAAAAGCAAAATAAAGGAGCAGATATGGGAAATCAAAATAATGAAGAAATCCATTCAATAATCATTAGCTTGTTAGAAGAAGGACAAAATAAAGAAGCAGCTAAGATTGCAAGGTTATTGCGTGATAAATTTCCCGATGATATTGAACCTCATCTTTTATTAGGCATCGCCTTAATGAGGGATACAAAATATGATAAAAGCCGGAGAGTAACTTTAAATGCATTGACTAAATTTCCAAATGATTGGCAGTTGCATGAACTAATGGGACATGTATTGGGGCATCTTAATAGATTAGCTGAAGCAGAAAAACATTTCCGCTTAGCCATTGAAAATGCCTCCTATACCGATGAAGAAGAAAAGGCGATGCTTTATTTTCATCTTGCCGATATTCTTTGGGAGCAAAGTAAAAGAGATGAAGCAATAGCTAATTGGAAACTTGCTTTGGAAATTGACCCTGATTGTATTGTAGCTGAAGAAGCTTTGGAAGAAACGATAAACGAATATGGCGAACCGAAAGCCACTGACCCAATTTTTAATGATGTGTACCATTTCCAAAACATTCACTTAAAAAGATACTTTGCACTTGTGGGGCGCGATGAATTCAGAAACGAGGATGAAGCGAAATCGGTTATTGGAGTAACAATGAACGGATGGAATCAATTTGTTGCACCACGCGCGCGGGATATTGATAATTTAACTACCGAAGAACGTACCGCTTTCTTTAAAAGCATTACACTTGATTTTAAAGATGTGGTATTAAAGTGGAAAAATACTTAATAGATACATTGAAACTTATTCGATGTTTTATATATCGAACCCAGGTTAAATATCTTTCATCACTCATTGGCCGTCATTCTTCGAAAATGTGAATCGCACCAGTATCAAAAAATCTCAATAATTACTTTACCTTATATACAAATCCAAAACAGGAAGCCAAATTACCAAGCTAAAGTTTGACACACAGAAAAATAACCAGAGATACATACAATAATATGATTCGAAAGAGTAATGATTGTAATAATTTGCCAATTATATTGGTGAAGTTTTAAAGGGAGATTCTTATATTAAAAGCACCTATCTTTCTAGTTTAAGTTTGTATTGGCTGACTTATTAATGTAAGTCTCAAAGCGTAGCTATGAAAGATTGAAAATTACTATATTATTTGTAAGGAGGACTTTTATGCGTCTCCATTTTAAGCTAACTCCAAACACCGATACTGTTCCATTCAATTACCAGCATTATCTAATCGGCGCGTTTCATAAGTGGATTGGTCACAATCAAATTCATGATGAAATAAGTCTTTATTCACTCAGTTGGTTGCAAGGTGGAAAGATTAATACAAATGGTTTTGATTTTCCTAAAGGAGCTAATTGGTTTATTAGCCTCTGGGATGGTGAGATTGCGAAAAAATTAATTTCAACTATAATGAACGGTGCTGACTTTTGTTGTGGCATGAAAATTTCCGAAATACAGATTCAAGAAAATCCAAACTTCAGTCGCCGGGAAAGACTGGTCGCGGCAAGCCCAATATTTGTCCGAAAATATGATGAGGATTTTCATGCCGTTCACCTTACAGTTAAAGATAAAGATGCAAACCATTACTTAAATGAAACACTTCAAACGAAACTCAAAAAGGCCAATTTAGATTATGATGTTACTGTAAGATTTGACGAAAACTACCTCAATCCTAAAACCAAATTGGTTAGAATCAAAGATATCGAAAGCCGGGCAAACTTCTGTCCCGTTATTGCCGAAGGCGATCCCGAAGGTATTAAGTTCCTGTGGAACGTTGGCGCCGGTCATTCTACCGGTAGCGGTTTTGGAGCACTCTATTAATTTTTTATTAAGGAGCTTCTTATGAGCGTAAGAAAACTTATCGTGAAGAATAGGGAAATTTCCCTTTTTACTAAGATAAATGCAGAATATATATCTATTACTGATATAGCAAAATCAAAAAATTCAGATAGGTCAGATTACGTAATTCAAAATTGGATGCGCAATAGAAACACAATAGAGTTTATCGGTTTATGGGAAAAACTTCATAATGAAAATTTTAACTCCATCGAATTCGATGGGTTTAAAAATCAAGCCGGATTAAATAGCTTTTCATTAACACCGAAAAAGTGGATAGATAAAACAAATGCTATCGGTTTAATCTCTAAATCCGGCAGATACGGCGGTACTTTCGCTCATCAAGATATTGCTTTTGAATTTGCCTCTTGGATCAGCGCCGAGTTTAAACTCTATTTATTGAAAGAATTTCAACGGCTTAAAGAAGAAGAAGCAAAAACAAAATCTCTAAATTGGAATCTTCAACGTGAACTAGCAAAAGTCAATTACAGAATTCACACCGATGCTGTTAAAGAACATCTGATCCCTGATAAAATTACTAAAAAGCAAGCAGAATTTATTTATGCATCCGAAGCCGATTTGCTGAATGTTGCCCTTTTCGGCACTACTGCAAAACAATGGCGCGCCAATAATAAGAATAAAGATGGAAACTTAAGGGATTACGCCACTATCGAACAGCTTGTTGTCCTTGCTAATCTTGAGAGTCTTAATTCTGTTTTTATAGAACAAGGTCTTTCCCAGAAGGAAAGATTAATGAGACTCAATGATACTGCAATTAACCAAATGAAATCTTTATTGAACGTAAAATCAATTAAGCAATTGAAGAAATAAGGAGAAAAAATGTACGTTGTAAAATATTCCGGTCCGTTTGGATTTATAAAACCTTGGACAGCCGTAAGAGATACAGAAACATTTAGCCAACAATTTCTTACTCCATCTATAATTGAAGGAATTGAAAAGAAATTATTCCCGGAGTTATTGAATGAGAAAGGTATTAAAGTCATAAAACGATATCGTCTTAACTACTGCGGTTTAGATTCTCAACAAGAAAGAACATGGTCAAAGGGAGGTTTTACATATTGGAAAGAGAAAAAAGTTTATAAAACTAACCAAGGTATTATTACCCGTGGTGTAATGATAAACCCAAACTTGTATTTAGCATTCGAAAATAAGAATAAAGCTGAAAGAGCATATAAGCAAACAGTTTGTCTCAGCAGAAATGAAGACTTACTTCATCCGGTACTTTTTGAAGAAATGAATTTGGCAAAATTTGAGACAATCCCCGGATTTGAATTAGTAGAGTCAAACAAGGAAAAGGGTTTTAAAGTCGGTCATAATAGATTCAATGACGCCGAAGAAATGTTTGGTGAACTAAAGGTTATTGGAGATCCCATCAGAACCACTTATGAATAAACTTGAAGACATACTCGCAAAAAGCTATAATTATGGAAATGTAACTCTGCTTGATCATACCCGTCAAGTGGTTTCTGCTATAAAATTATTTGCTAGGGAATTCAGATTGGACGATAAGCTTGCGATTAAAGGAGCAATCATTCACGATCTTGGGAAAGCACATCCACACTTTCAAAGAAAGATAAAGAGAATTAATGCTAGATCACTTTTTGAACACAATAGTTTCGCCTATGTTCACAGACACGAAATATCTTCATTAGCTTTTCTTCCAATTTTTGATAAAAGCGATTGGAATCCAATTATAGATATGGTCATCGGTCATCATAAATCTATTGAAAACGATAAAGCAAACAAGGGTATTTTGGATTTAGTAGAAAACGATCGTAATATGATTGAGAATCATTTAATAGATTTTTCAAATTGGCAACATATTGGTTATGAAGTTATCAAATCATTTGGATTTGAGGTGAGACAGATATCCTCTGAAGAAGCTACAGAAGCTATTAACTATGTAATAGATTATTGCGAAGAGAAAAAATACGGCTGGTCAAAATGGCGAGGGTTGCTTATGGCTGCTGATCATTTTGCTTCTTCCTTTATGAATAAAACAGAATACTTCTTAGAACCCCTGTTTATTAAACCTAAATTGAATTTCTATTCTCGTAGTGAACGTGTATCCGAATTATTTCCTCTATCTAAAATAGATCCATCAACCAATAAGAAGCATACTCTTGTTGTAGCTCCAACTGGTGCTGGTAAAACCGACTTTCTTATGAAACGCTGTTCTAAAAGAATTTTTTATACGCTTCCCTTCCAAGCTTCCATCAATGCAATGTGGGCTAGACTTCAGGATGATTTAAAGGATGAAAATCCTAAATTGGATATTAGACTTCAACATGCTACAAGTAAAATTGTTTTAAAAAACAATAAAGAAGAACAATTACTTCAAGGTTTGGTTGGGTCATCAGTCAAAGTTCTTACACCTCATCAAATGGCTGGGATAATATTTGGTACTCCCGGATTTGAAAGTGTAATGCTTGATATTGAAGGGAATGACATTATTCTTGATGAAATTCATACTTACTCTGATTATTCGCGAGCAATGGTAACGGAAATTGTTAAAGCTCTGCTAAGATTAAATTGTTCGATACATATTGGAACCGCAACGATGCCGCAAACGCTCTATAACGATTTGCTTGAACTATTGGGTGGTAATGATAATGTTTTTGAAGTAAAACTCAATACAGAACAGCTAGAAACATTTAATAGACATAAAGTTTACAAACATAGCTCTTTCGAAGAAACTTTACCCATTATTAAAAGCGCTATACATGCTCATGAAAAAGTACTAGTTATTTTCAATACTGTTAAAAAAGCACAAAATACTTACAAGGAATTCGAAAAAATATTTCCTTCTATTGATAAAATGCTAATTCATAGCAGATTTAAACGCGGAGATAGAGTAACTCTTGAAGATAAACTTAAGAATGAATTCAATGGAGATAGTAGTAGCAAAAATAGTGATGGCATAACGCCTTGTATAGTTGTGTCCACACAAGTTGTAGAGGTGAGTCTAGATATCAGTTTCGATAGGATGATAACAGAATGTGCTCCAATTGATAGTCTTATCCAAAGATTCGGAAGAATAAATAGAAAAAGAAATGAACATACAATTCATCATTACAAACCTGTCCATGTAATAAAACCGGGTGAAATGGCTTTGCCTTACAAGAAAGAAATACTTGAAAAAACTTTTGGACAATTACCAAATGATGGTGAGATAATTAAGGAAATAGAACTTCAGAAAAAAATTAATGCTGTTTATCCTGAGATAGACAAGAAGGAAATTGATATTCACATTATTGATGACGGAAAGAGATTCAAATTAAAGGAACTTACAAACAATAAAAAATCTGTTTTAATTAATGCACTGGATATTGACAGTGCAACCTGCATTCTAGCAGAGGATAAAGAGAAATACTTAACCGCTAATTGGGAAGAAAGAATCCAACTTGAAATACCAATAAACATTAAATCCATTTTAAGGTATAAAGATAAATTCGAGCAACTTGAAGTTGGGTCCTATCCCTTTGTGATCCCTTACGACTCACAATTATATAATAAGTATGGCCTCGAAATAACTGAACCAGATAATTTTTTATAGGTATTAAAATGTATACAAGTTATATCGGAAAGAAATTTCTGAACTATTATAATAAAGTTGAAAATAAAAACTATTCAGCAAAAGATTTTTTTGATGAAATATTATTTCCAATCTTTTTTAATGATGAAAGACATCTTATGCATGTTGGTAACTCAGCTTTTTTTCAAAAACCTACTAAGGAGTTTGTTGAGAAAAGTTCCAGCAAACAAGAAGCCCAATTAAAAAAACTTCATCATGATATTGCAAATGAACCACCAAATATGGCTACGCTTGTTGGTTTTGCTGCTAAAGATGTAACAAATACTACTTCCGGTCAATTAACAGATATGGAATTCGACATTGACAGTGAAGAAATGTATACTTCATGGATCGGTCAAAGTGTAAGTATTGGTGTCAGTGGTGGTTATAATGTTGCAATTAATAATACAGATGTTCTTTACAATATTCATAAAGGGGCAAAGTATTATCGTGAATATATAAAAAAAACCCCAAGTGTAAAGGACAAGCAAATTGAGACTTGGAACGGTCATTGGCTCATCCACTATTACAGTAAAATTTTTGATAGTAATCATATATGGTCAAATTTTACGATTGATACAAAAGAAACCGCAAATACAATTTCGATTCCGACTATCCTTTGGTCTAGGTTAATTTTTACACTTGCAAAGATCTTTCCCGATCAAGAATTATTGATTTACGCTTATAACCTTTCAAAAACAAATACAACTCTTGGTTTTAATAAAGTTTACTTGCCCGCAATAAAAAGGATGTATGAATTTCGTGATAAAATTTTCATCGAGAAAAGTGGTTCTGTTTTAACCGATGAACAGATAGAATTTTTAGAACCATTCTTTGGATTCAAATCTGTTTGCCGAAATGGCACGATTGGGCTTCATTCTATTGAACCAAAAGGTCTTAGAGATTATCTCCCAATAGGTAGCTATAAGTATTCTAAAGGCAAATCTTTTAAAGTAACAGAAAATAATTACATAACATATTTAATTTATAAACTATGGGTGATTGCAATGCTAAATAGAACAGAACTTTTACGCTTAGCTGAAAAATTGGCTTCAACTCTTATTGAGTATAAAACAGAGAAATCAGAAACAGATAGAGGAAAAAAAGTAACAGAGCAAGAAGTTAAAAATATTCTCGAATCGAGAAATATCAAATACTTTATCGACAATCTTACAGACCTTATGCAAAAGAATAATTCAAGCAAGAACATGTTCAAAGAAATTGTCGAAGAAGTTTTAAAAATGCCACATGATAACTTCCCGCTTTTTGTCACACTTATAAAGTTTGAATATAACTATCAAAAATAAATTGGAGTATTATGATGACTACTAATTCCTATATCTACCTTCGCGGTCTTCGCAAAGTTGACCATACTGTATTTTCAGTCGCCAATGGACTAAAGTATTATACTGATCCGCAATTCAATATTAAACTAGCTTATTCAAGCGGTCAGCAAGTAAAACGCTCAATTATGGAAGCTCTCAATCTTCCTTTCGCTGCCATAACTTTTAATTGGGAAATCGATAAAAACGGCAATGCCGGTATGAAAGAACCGCACTCACCGTGTGATCCAACTTATGTAGATCAACTTCTCGGTGGTTATATGAAATCAGAAAAAGATAAACTTACTGTAAAACGTAGAAGTCCTTTATCAATTTCTGCTATGAGACCTCTTCACCCATTGCTTGGTAGACAAGAATGGGATAAAGAAGCTGAAGCTGTTTCATTTGATAGAAGTTCTCATCCTGAAAAACATAAAGTGAAAGTTTTTACAACTGACGAGGATGGTAAACGTGTCGAACTAGAAGATGAAAAACTTGAAGCATGGCTAGTGAGCAATGAAAGGAGTTTAGGGCCGAAGTACTATAATCCAACAGGTCAGAACAGAGCTAGCGGTTTATTTATTTACGATATTGCAATTGACCTTAGACGTTTATTTTGTGTCTCAACTAATAAATTGGAACCAGAATTGATATTTCCAGACATGGAGGAAAAATTAAGGAATGATGGTTGGGTTGAAAGTGAAAATATTTTCGGTAAATGTTTGGTTTGTCCAAAAGACAAACGTGAAGAAATAATCGATAGACTTGCTAATGCTTTAATTAATTGGCGGATAACTTCAAATCAATCCCGAACGTTCAGTTTCATGGAAACGCTTGCTTTCTCTTTGAGTGATAATGCGAATAGAGTTGCTTTCTCAATCAGAGCAGAGTTAAAAGATGAATATGAAAAGCCTTCTGCTTCTCCTGTAATTGATGAAAGTTCAGGAGCTGAAATTTTTTTAACTCCATTAATTTCTAGTGTGCTACAAGGTTTTACCGGTTCTTCTGACGCTCTCGATAAAGCAGAAGAATCTCTTAAAGAAAAAATGTCATCATTCGATTACGAAAACCAATTAAAATAATCTGTGTAAATCAATTGTATCAGTGTGTGCCCGTCACTGACGGGCATCTGCGTTCCATTGCTTTTTAATTGAGGTTAAACCATCACCGGCACACAAATAGCATATTACTTTTTATGTAAACGCAAGCTTTGGTTGTTTACCAATCACGTGGATATGGAGCATAATCACGAAAATGTAGCGCTCGGTAAATTTATTTCAGAATCTACCTACCAGCGCAAACAACACGAAATCCACATTGCCGATGAAGAGAATGATGCTGTTCTCGATTTTTATGATCCTAAAACCAAAACAATTCACGAAGTTAAAAAATCAAACAAGATGGAAGAGACCCACATTTGGCAAGTTAAATTTTACATTTCCATACTTGAGCTAAAAGGAATCCAAAACGTTACCGGTGAAATCGATTACCCGAAATTACGGCAGAAAGTAAAGGTTGAATTGACCGATTATGACAGACAAGAACTTAAACAAATTCAAAAAGAAATTACGGAAATAATTGAAAGCGGAAAACCACCGGTAGTAATAAATAAGCCGTTTTGTAAACAATGCGCGTATTATGACCTGTGCTACATCTAAAGACACGGATTGCACTGATTACACGGACACGGATTGCACGGATTACACGGACACGGATTGCACAGACACGGATTGCACAGACACGGATTGCACTGATTACACGGACACGGATTGTTTGGAGAAAAAATGTTGTATGAAGATTTAACATATAAAATTATTGGATGTTGTATGGAAGTTCATAAAGAACTTGGGAAAGGTTTTAGTGAAATTGTTTATAAAGATGCATTGGAAATTGAATTTAATATGAATGGTATTGAATATAAAAGAGAAAAGGAATTCGATGTTGAATACAAAGGATATAAACTTCCCAGAAAATATAACGCGGATTTTGTTGTATTCAATAAAATAATCCTTGAAGCTAAAGCAATAGAAAAATTAACATCAGGTAATATCAAACAGACATTAAACTACTTAGCAGCATCGAAAATGCGTTTAGGATTATTAGTTAACTTTGGAGAAGATTCACTTAAATACAAAAGAATAATATTATAAAATCCGTGATAATCCGTGGAATCCGTGTCTATGAGAAGGAACTATTACATATTTTCCAGCGGAAAACTAATCCGCAGACAAAACACCCTCTACTTTGAACCGGGTGCAGCTACCGAACCCGAAGAAACAGACCCGGTTGAGGAAGAAATTGAGATAGAAGACGACTCTATTTCCACAGACGACAAAGAAGAAATAGAGCCGAAGAAACTTCCGCGCAAACCCTTGCCTGTTGAAGACATTGAAGCAATATACTGTTTCAGCGAACTTAGGTTTAATACTAAATTTCTCAACTTTCTTGCGCAAGCAAATATAACTCTTCACCTTTTCAATTATTACGGTTACTACTCCGGTAGTTTTTACCCGCGTGAACCATACGTATCAGGTAGACTTCTGGTTCAGCAAGTTGAATCTTATAGTTCGGCAGAAAAAAGAATCGATATTGCAAGACGTTTTGTGAAAGGTGCAGCCCAGAATATCAAAAAGAACCTCCAATACTATAATAGTCGCGGTAAAGATATGTCGCCCTTCCTTCCGCAAATTGATGAACTAATTACAAAAATAGATCTCACAAATGACGTCCAAGAACTGATGGGTATAGAAGGAAATATACGATCAATTTATTATATAACTTGGGCGCTTATAATTGATGACCCAATTGATTTTAAAAAACGTCAAAAACGCCCACCCTCTAATCCAATTAATGCTCTCATCTCCTTTGGAAATTCTCTTGTTTATACATCTGTTCTATCGGAAATTTACAAAACACAATTGAACCCCCTTGTCAGTTTTTTACATGAACCCGGAGAGCGACGTTTTTCACTTGCATTGGACATTGCTGAAATATTTAAACCGCTTCTCTCTGATCGGATTATTTTTTCGCTCCTTAATAAAAAACAATTACAAGAAAAACATTTCGACAAAGAACTTAATCACTGTTACCTTAATGAAACGGGTAGAAAAATTTATCTGAAGGAATTTGATGAGAAATTGAAAACAACAATAAAACACCGCGATCTTAAAAAATCTGTGAGCTACAGACACTTAATTAGATTAGAATGCTATAAATTGATAAAACATATTTTCGGTGAAAAAGAATACCAGCCTTTCAAAATCTGGTGGTAACTTTTTTATCCGGATATAAGGAATTTTAAAATGTATTTAATTATCGTTTATGATGCGGCTCCTAAACGCGGAGCTAAGCTGCTTAAGTTTTTGCGACAACATTTAATGTGGATACAAAATTCAGTGTTCGAAGGTGATGTTAGTAAAGCTCAGTATGAAATAATTAAAAAAGGAATAAAGGATATTATCAATAAAGAAAAAGATTCCGTAATTTATTATAAATTCGATTCTATGAATTATTCAGAAAGGGGAGTTATAGGAGTCGAAAGAAATGAAATTGATTCATTTATCTAAATACATCTTTAATAAGCAAATTAGTGATAATTAGTGAAATTCGTGTCTGGCGTCGAACCCCTTATAAAATTGCACTATTATAAGTCGACAATGACATTGACCAAAAAAGCTGCGTTTTTGCTCTATAATAGCCTAAATTTCGGCAGTCTTAATCGTACTATAGTAGAATTGAAATGCAAAAAAAATTAATAAATGGGGCGAGCTTTCAAAGTCTTAATCGTACTATAGTAGAATTGAAATTATTATTAAAATCAGATATCATCCGTTTGGGCTTAGTCTTAATCGTACTATAGTAGAATTGAAATCGCTTTAATTCACTATGAAAACCCGATGCCAGTTGGTCTTAATCGTACTATAGTAGAATTGAAATTTCTTCAAAACTGAGATCATCCGGGTCAATCTTGAAGTCTTAATCGTACTATAGTAGAATTGAAATAAATAGTTGGGATATTCTTTTTGTAATTCTCGGATTGGTCTTAATCGTACTATAGTAGAATTGAAATGTTGATTGCCCATTTTAACTGAGCGTAAGTTGAATCGTCTTAATCGTACTATAGTAGAATTGAAATATTGCAAAGCTCATCTTACCGAACGTGATAAGGTCTAGTCTTAATCGTACTATAGTAGAATTGAAATCAAGGTTTATTCGTGCCTTATGATTTGATGATTGGCGTCTTAATCGTACTATAGTAGAATTGAAATGAAGATATGTGGCAATTTTTAGATAAGTAGCAACCGGTCTTAATCGTACTATAGTAGAATTGAAATTCCTTCAGCTCAAGATACCCCTCAATGATCTCTTGAGTCTTAATCGTACTATAGTAGAATTGAAATGTGAACGCAAACCTAATACCGAGCGGACACTTAAAGTCTTAATCGTACTATAGTAGAATTGAAATATAATCATCTCCGGACAAGGCAACGGCGCTTTTAGAGTCTTAATCGTACTATAGTAGAATTGAAATATGATGAAGCAACGAGAAAGAGATTTAGCAGTTCTGGTCTTAATCGTACTATAGTAGAATTGAAATATTGGTATAGTTACGGTCCAAAAATGCTAGAATTTGTCTTAATCGTACTATAGTAGAATTGAAATATTAGAGATGGGCAAAGAACCTCTCGAAGTTCCACGTCTTAATCGTACTATAGTAGAATTGAAATTTTGAACTAGGCGGCGAAACATCTAAACCGGTGCAGGTCTTAATCGTACTATAGTAGAATTGAAATGTGAACGCTGGGCATTTGTAGATCCGGTTAAAGAAGGTCTTAATCGTACTATAGTAGAATTGAAATATTTGCATTCATAACCTTATTCGTTGAACCGGTATGTCTTAATCGTACTATAGTAGAATTGAAATGAAGGATTGAGAACATAACAATTGAAAATGGTTATGGTCTTAATCGTACTATAGTAGAATTGAAATAGATACACGCGGAGCGTTGGGAAGATCGGCTCCAGCGAGTCTTAATCGTACTATAGTAGAATTGAAATACCGATGCAAGTAGTTGGAACGCCGTTACAGCTGAAGTCTTAATCGTACTATAGTAGAATTGAAATCGTTATATGGACTCGCTAAGCCTCTTTGCGTCCTGTGTCTTAATCGTACTATAGTAGAATTGAAATTACAATCAATATTCAGAAAAGAGTTGGGCGGCGGTGTCTTAATCGTACTATAGTAGAATTGAAATCTCTATTACTTCTTTGAGTGGCGCGGTCAATTGCTTTGTCTTAATCGTACTATAGTAGAATTGAAATATCTTCGTTTTTAATCTTATCGGCAGATGTTCCCAGTCTTAATCGTACTATAGTAGAATTGAAATGATTTATACTGCACCTTAACCGTACTGCCCGCAGTTGTCTTAATCGTACTATAGTAGAATTGAAATATGATAGGAATACCCACAAGAGATTTATAAGCCTCAAGTCTTAATCGTACTATAGTAGAATTGAAATTGTATTAAAAGAGTACGCTCCAAAATTCGGCTATAGTCTTAATCGTACTATAGTAGAATTGAAATACTGATCCGCAGCAGTTTTGATATGTTCTGCAAACGTCTTAATCGTACTATAGTAGAATTGAAATATTACTGTGTTCCCGACTACTGTGATTCTTTGACTTGTCTTAATCGTACTATAGTAGAATTGAAATTAACCTTCGCACTATCCAAATTAACAGTAAGCGTAGTCTTAATCGTACTATAGTAGAATTGAAATAGCAACGTGAATTTAAGATTTGAAAACGGAGCTAAGTCTTAATCGTACTATAGTAGAATTGAAATGAAGGAACCACCCATCGGCATATATAGATTTTATATGTCTTAATCGTACTATAGTAGAATTGAAATTCTACTTCCGGAGAAATCGCCGATGTTAAAACACTTTGTCTTAATCGTACTATAGTAGAATTGAAATGTTGTTGGTTGGTCAACAGATTATGGCTGGCAAGATGTCTTAATCGTACTATAGTAGAATTGAAATAGATATTTAATAACAAACGAAGGGACACTTGGAAGGTCTTAATCGTACTATAGTAGAATTGAAATTAGATTGCACTTGGTACACAATCAAGCTCATAAGCAAGTCTTAATCGTACTATAGTAGAATTGAAATATTGAAATCCCGAAATCGGAGGCATAATAATACTTGGTCTTAATCGTACTATAGTAGAATTGAAATTTGGTTATAATCGCTTCGGTAGCTGCCGCCGGTGATGTCTTAATCGTACTATAGTAGAATTGAAATATCCATCCAAGCACCGTCTTTCTTTCCGATGAATAGTCTTAATCGTACTATAGTAGAATTGAAATCTGCTTCGGCTTGGTTTGGCTGTTTGTGATAAAAAAGTCTTAATCGTACTATAGTAGAATTGAAATAAATTACTCCTCGCAGATGATTATCACAAACTTTGGGTCTTAATCGTACTATAGTAGAATTGAAATTTGTATCTATATAATATTGGGTATCCGTCTCCTTGGTCTTAATCGTACTATAGTAGAATTGAAATGTGGATATAAAAATATTTTAGACGGTATGCTGCATGGTCTTAATCGTACTATAGTAGAATTGAAATTTGACCTGTTAATTCTATCAACATCAACATTAGATGTCTTAATCGTACTATAGTAGAATTGAAAT
>NPIE01007356.1_pt1 | contig 26883 bp, 20 predicted proteins | sample 8637661 | NCBI WGS metagenome assembly NPIE01 (sample SAMN07420842, study PRJNA396082) | bioreactor metagenome | isolation source: sample BA12 brine-fed electro-methanogenic bioreactor BA | place: Japan: Kochi | collected 2016-12-09 | reverse complement strand
TTTTACCTTTAAACTTAAATCTTGCGAACACATAACCCGCGCCCGTCACGAAAATAACGCCCAGGAGCATGGATAATACCGCAATGATAAAGGTGTTTTTATACCAGGTCAAAAATTCTGTTTCTTCAAATAATGTCACGTAGTTATTAAATGTGAACAAATCCGCAGAAGGCCATAATGATGTTGGCAATCCAGAAGTGTTCGTAAACGAACTACCAATGAGATAGGTGACCGGGAAGGCAACGATGAACGCCGCCAAAGTTAAAAATCCGAAAGTCACGAATTTCATCAGTAACTCTTTGACGCCAATAATCGCGCGATAAGAGCCTTTGAATATCTGTTTTCTTTCCTTTAACTTAAAGGCCTGTATCAAACCATACACAGGAATCAACCCGACGATACTGCCGGCCGTCTTATTGTAGCCTTTCTTTTCATAGACTGCGCCAGTCACACCGCTATGCGTCAGCCATAAAACGATTATCAGATAGATTAATACAACTGTTCCAAACATCATTAATCCTCCTTAAACGCTCTTGTCTGCGAGAAGTTCCATGCAGCAACGGATCCGACAAGAATAAAGATTAAGATTGAGAAAACCGATGCCATGTTGTATACTTTCTTTTCAACCGTCAAAGTATACATCCATGAAATCAAAATATCTGTGCTACCGGCGAACGCCGTATCAATGTCTCCGGCCCCGGTACCTCCTTGGGTGATGAAGTAAATGACCCCGAAATTATTGAAGTTTCCGGAGAAGGTCATCACCAAAATAGGTGCGGTCGAATACATCACCAGCGGGAAGGTAATAAACCTGAATTTCTGACGCTTGCTGGCGCCATCAATATCAGCCGCCTCATAAAGTGTTCGGTCGATTGATGTCATAATTGATGTCATCAAGGCCATAAAGTAAGGTGCACCCAACCAAATATTGATCAATATCAAGGAAATCCTGACAAACCATACATTATTAGCGTTGGTGAACCATTGAATATTATCAAAGCCAAGGTAGAACAGCTTTTGAAGTGCTGTCATACCCTCATTATAAGCTTGACCCAGAATACCCCAATCCTTGAATATATCATAGAAACCAAAACTATCCAAGAGTGAGTTAATCACCCCTCGATCACTAAAGATAACCGAGAAGGCCATTTGTGAAATCAATGCCGGAACGGCCCAAGGCAAAATCAGGAAAGTACGCCAAAACTTCTTAAATGGCACACGTTCCGAATTAATAACTACTGCCAAGAACATACCACCAAAGAAGACAGTCGCCGTTGAAGCAATGGCCCAAATAATCGTCCAAGTCAAAACTCGCCAGAAGGTTTCCGCAAAAGGAATACCCTCCCCAAAACTAAAGATTCTCGCGAAGTTTTGGAATCCGACCCAAGTAAAGAGCCCAGTATCGGAGTCAAATCCGCTGTAACTTGTAAAAGCAATCAGGAAACCAAAAACAATGGGCATCAACGTAATAAAGGTAATGACAAAGAGCGCTGGCAACATCATGAAATATTCAAATCCATGGGTAAAGATATTGTCAAACCATTCCTTGTCTTTGACATGCACCTGGGTTTTCTCATATTTCTTACTGGTTTTGTATGCATCCATGATGCCCCAGATATATATCAAGATGAAATAGGCCATCAATAATGTGAAAATCAAGCCTTGAATCATCAGATAAGATGAGACATGACCCAAAAGTGGGGTTTCATCCAAAATACCGCCAACTGCGCCATAAGTAATGCCGCTTTCTGTATAACTGACCGATTTCAACGGATCGTGCAAACTCTTGTAGGTATAAACCACCTTTTCGGTAGAACCCAATGTGATCAAAGACCATATGCCTCGAGTGAAATTACCGGCTTTGTCAAAGAAGAAATTATAATACTGCGTTTCAAACTGCTCTCGCAATTCGGGATTGATTGAAAAATACACTTCAATCAACATGCGGTTATAATTACCTGAATCAAAACTGGTATTGGCACTGTATCTGGCCGTCACATAATTTCTAAAATAATCTGTGAATGCTGTTCCATTATAGCCGTGAACCATACGATAAGACAGTTCTGGAATATATCTGACATAGAGCGTCATGTCGCTTGAAAAAACCAAATCACCCTTAACATCAAGACTATCTAATGAGTTAATAAACGTAAAATTGGCTTCATCTCTTGCGTCAACAAAATCACTGCTATCCAATACGTTGGTATATCGATAATCAGATGATGTCAGTACTGAATCACTGATTGTGGATTTAATATAAACAATACCGGTATCGGAATCATAATAGAATGAGTTGCTACGCTTATATTCTATAAATCCTGTAACATCAGTAATCACATCGCTCGGATCATTAACATTGATGTAGGTGACTTCTCTAGTTGTGCCTTCGCCAGTGATTAAGCGATAGTATTCAACATCATTTGCCGTTGCATAAATATTTACACCACTGACGACATTGGCAAAGTCCATGTTGTCAATCGCCATGTCATCTTCACCAATCAGCAAATCAGTATCTTTGATTTCACCTGTGTTAGACGTCGAAATGCCATCATCAGTCGTCACTAAGTCGGTTTGAAGCAAGAAATACCTTGGTGTTGACGCCGAGACAATTTCTTGTGCGACATAATCGAGCAGTTCATGCATGGTGAACTTATCGTCTTTAACAGTTTGATAATAGGCTTCAAACTCAGGAAAATCTACTTCACCTTCAGCTGATTGGAACGCAAAGGTCAAATAAAAATTATTGGCGAAATCATCCGAAAACAATTCTGCGGTTTCTGATGTCAACTTATCATAAGGATCAACCTTTTCAAAATATCTGCTGGTTGATAGTTCAATGGTCACAAAAACAGCAAAGAAGATAAAGAAAAACACTGCTTTGATGTATTGCTTGTTAAAAACCTGCCCCAACCCAGGAATAATCCCAGAGGCAATGGCTTTTAAGATATGCTTTGTGTTTTTTTCGTTCTTTTCCATTTTATTCTCCTATTCGCATACTTAGAAAAGAAGGCCTTCTTGCGAAGGCCAACTCATAACACTCCTAAGTTTCTTATGAAGCCAATGCCTTGGAAGCGGCATATGAAGCTTCAGCTTTCTTTTGTTCTGTGACAATATCAGCAGCTTGATCCCAAACATTGATAACCATCGTTTCAGCAGCAGCCCAATAATAGGTTACTTCTGCAATCGTTGGCATTGGAATGGATGTTTGTAATTGTTCTAACATGACTTGCATGTAAACGTCTGTACCGATACCTTCGATATTAGAAAGGTCTTTCAATGCCGGAGCATCGTTAGAAGTTGTGTAAAGAATTTGTTGTGCTTCTTCAGTTGCCAAGAATGAGACAAAACTGATGGCAGCTTCTTTATTTTGAGAATATTTGTAAACGGCGACCATTTGTGAGCCGGCGAAAGTTCTGACTTCGTCGACAACACCTGGTGTGTCTTCTTCAAATCCCCAAATTGTTGTTGCGCCCAACTTACCTTCATTGTCTTCATCAAGCTTGTTGTTGAAGGTTGTAATTGACCAAGGACCAGCAATAATCATTGCAGCTTGACCTTGTTCAAAGATGGTTGTACCAACAGAGTTATAGGCATTATTGCCAGTAACGATTGGTCTTAAATCTGTATATAACCAATCCAAAGCTGCGGCTAAACCAGCATCTTCAAAGCCAACCAATGTTGGGTCTGTACCGTCTTCACCATGAGGTCTCCATCCAAAGGCTGAATAGATTCCTTGCAGATAATAGTTGTCTGCCCAGTGAGAGTTTGTTGTTAACAACTGAACCCCTGGGTTAGCAGCTTCGTATACTTCTGCATAAGCGATAACATCTTGCCAAGTTTCCAATGCTTCAACTTCTGCATCGGTAATCAAATCTCTGTTATACATAACGAAGACTGATTCGATTGAAAGCGGAACGGCATATAACGTTGGCGATTCAGTACCTCTGGTACCTGCCGTTGCAATTTCCATAGCAACTTCCAACATTGTGTCATCTAATGTTTCGTAAAGTTCATTTGGCAATTGGTAGACCAAGTCTTCCAAAATTGCTAATGACAAGTGGTCGTGAGGGAACATAAAGACGTCTGCACCGTTACCGGATACACCATAAGTTTTAAGTCTATCACGAGAATCCAAAGCGCCCATGTGTTGGAATTGAACTTCAATATCTGGATATTCTGCATTGAATGCAGGAATCAAATCGTCCATGAAGACACCGTCGGTATCGTCCATCCAAACTGTGATTTTAGTTGATTTTACTTGACTTTCACTAAAATCAACAACGTCTGGTTGTAATTCTTCTGTACAACTAACTAAAGCGAAAAGTGCGAACACTGATACAAATACAGCTAATAATTTTTTCATGATCATATTCTCCTTTCACTTTAAATCAATTCTCTTCTTTTAACAAAGAAAAGAACAATTCCTAATAAACCAATACCGGCAATGCTTGCGCTAGCAGCGCCACAACCAGTTTCTGGTTCTTCAACGTTAATGGTAAATGTAGCGGTTGACTCGTTGCCCCATTCGTCAAATACCGTTAAGATGACTTCATGAGCACCGACTTCGTTCATATCAACAGTACCATCGCCTGACTTAACATAAATTCTGTCTGTGACAGTACCATCACGATTATCGATCGCTCTCAATGTTGGCCATAATGATGAATCCCAACCTTCGCCAGCTGTAATCGTCACTGATTCAGCGGTGATGAAAGTGATTTCTGGTGCTTCATCATCGATATCAACTTCGATTTCAGCGATTTGTTGATCTGCTGGATCGGTTTCGCCGTTATCAAACTTCAATACATAGTCATGACCAGCTTCAAGTTCAATATCAAGGACAACAACAAGTTCATTGAGAACATCGTCTTCTGTATCATAGTTCAATTCTTTGATAGCGTCAGTTAATACTGTTTCGCCATCCCATAAACTAAAGAATGATAAGAGGTCGATCAATTCACGTGGATATTGTTCTTCTTCATAAGTGACATAATCCCAAATTGGATCGCCCTTGACATAGTTCATCAGTTCGTCGACGAAATCAACTCTGTTGACTGTGTAGCCATAATCGCTGTCGCCTGTTCCGGCAATACCGGTATAAACAACCATGACATCGCCTGCGGCCATATCAGCGAAGAATGATGTTGTGCCATCAGCTTTGAACTGAATGTTGTCATTTCCAGAGTATTTAATGTCACCATCATGAACGATGATGCCAGGATTATTGGCTGCGATATCGGCTGGTGTAGCCTGTACCATAACACCAATACCTTGTAATCCTGAAGGTGTTTTGAAAGCATTAGTCATCGGAATCGGTTGATCCCAACCAGCTGCGTTTTCAGTCCAACCCCAGTTATGAATACCTGTTGTTTCTGTGTATTCGCCTGTGCTATTCATGTAAAGCACGATGACATTTGCCATTGTTGGATCAGCCACATAATAAGTTTGGAATCCACCTTGGAAATAGTAGATGTGAATTTCATCAACAGTGCCGTCATTGATGGCTGTGATGTCAAACTCGATGTGTTGACCATCTGGTGTTTCACGATAAGTCCAACGATCATCTGTACCGATTGAATCCGCGATTGGAATCAAACCAATGGTATCGCCAGAATCATCAGTGTCGATGAAAATTTCCATGACTGCACCAAAGTCATCAACACCCGCTTTTGTGACTGGCGCTTGTGTACCGTTTGTACCTGTGTTCCAAGTCCAAAGACCTACGTCAGAGTAATCGCCGTCCCATTTTTGATAATGGAAGACAACTCTACCTTCTGTATTGGCTGGCAATGCAGATGGTGTATAAGGCGTATAGACTGTATCGTCTTGAACGATTGGATCGTCAGATGGAATGTACTCGTAACCGACGATTTCATATTCTTGATATTCAACAATGGTCGGTTCTTGCGTTTCATCATAGTATGCAACTGGTACATCTGATGAGAATTTAACCAAGATTGTATCTGGTTTTGATGCGTAAGTTCCGGTCAACATGTAGTTGTCGTTAACAAATGGAACAAACTTGAATGCAAATGATGAATCAGCAAAGACTTTGACTTTGTCAAAACCAAGATAAGTGTCGGCTGCAACATAAATTGCATTTGCGCCACCTGCTGGTACGCCATCAAGTGTATCCACAACGTCGCCAGTCTTCTTAGTGGCATCATCACCCGCGTAGATTAAGAAGTTAGCGTCTGGTTCATCACCAGCAGTTGCTTGCATCATACCGATTTTACCAAGTTTGCCTTCCGGTGTTGTGAAGTTTGCTGAGAAAATCGTTGTTGGTGTTCCCCAGCCACCCCATTGGCCGTAAGCATCATCTTGATACCAGTCAGAACCCCATGCATGAACGCCTAAGTTTTCTTCGTATTCTTCAGTTGCGGTGAAGTATACGACAAACAGGTTTGCAAGAGTGCTGTCTGCAGTGAACGCTTTGTCAGATCCACTGAAGAAGTAAACGTGTTGTGTCGCTCCACCAGCAGCGGCGGTGACATCAATTGTCAAATCTCCAGCTTCATAAGTATCTTTATTATTCCAGCGTTCTGTTTCATCAGAGAACATGTCTCCAATAGGAATAGCTCCCATTTCTGTGGCATCAGCGCCGATAGCGATGTTGAAATAAACACCGAAATCATCTGTACCTGCGGAAGTTACACCGTCCGTTGTTCCGTCTGTACCTGTACCCCATACCCAAAGACCTACGTCATCGTAATCTTCATACCATTTTTGGTAATGGAATACCACTTCGCCAGCTGCTTCGGCTTTAACTTGGTTATTCACCAAAGTTGTAGAAGCAATGCCTAGCAAAGCAAGTGCAGAAAAAAACAGCAAAAACAATTTTTTCTTCATTTTTTCCTCCTATTTTACTTATATATATAACTTGTTATATACCATCTTAAATTTAAAACAGTATCTGGTAATTATTTTACAACTAAGCCCCCAATTATGCAAGCGCTTTACTTTTATATTAAAAAGTAATCGGTTACAGGCTTATCAATCGTCAAATAATTGTAAATATGGTAAAATAATTACATCAATATATTTTAAAGGAGAGTTATTATGTTTAAAAAACTTATCTTGCTTCTTGGCATAATCACGATGTCATTGCTTGCGCTTAATTTAGCCAAAGTACAAGCTGAAGAAATTGAGACCGACACGTTAATCATACATTATTTCAGATACAATAACGACTACGATGATGGATGGAATATGTGGTTGTGGCCTGAAGGCGGCAATGGTGCCGGATACAATTTTGACAGCAATGAAAACGGTATTATTACTGATGGTTGGGGCGCTGTCGCCACCATCGATATGACTGAATCAAATCTTTTCGGGGCGACACGTATTGGTGTCATCATGCGCTTAGGCGAATGGGTTCAAAAAGATGTTGACAAAGACCGCTTTATGACCATCCCTGAAACTTCTGAAAATGGTGAGGTTCATGTCTATTTTGTTCAAGGCGATGAACGCATCGGCTATTCAGAAACAGACCCGAACGGCCCAGACAAGACAGACAAGATTATTTCTGCTTATTTCATTGATGTCAACACCATATCGTTTGCGTTGACCTCCGCTGTTGAAGCATCGGATATCACGCTAAAAATCAATGATGTCGCTACGACTGGAACGATCAATTTAAGTCAAAACGAAGGGACATTGACCATTTCAAGTGATGTGGATTTATCGAAAACTTACGAACTTGAAGTTGACTTTAATGGCATCCTAAAAAATTATACCGTCACATTCGACGGCATCTATGATACCGAAGAGTTTGAAAACGCTTATTTCTATGAAGGCGACGACTTGGGTGCTGTAATCGACGGTGATCAAACAAACTTCAGATTATGGGCCCCGATTTCAAGTTCTGTGGTATTGAATCTCTATGACAGTGGTTCTCCGGGCTATTTATCAGCCAAAGACGACACTGCGACTGATACACCATCGCAAACCATCAACATGGACCGCAGTTTAAAGGGCACTTGGACAGCAACTGTTGATGAAAATCTACATGGCAAATACTACACATTTACAGTCACAAATGGAATTTCAAGCAATGAAGTTGTCGATCCTTACGCAAAAAGCGTTGGTGTCAACGGCTTAAGAGGAATGATTGTTGATTTTTCACAGACCAACCCTGATGGTTTTGAATATGGTGAACGTCCTGATAATATGACCAACTATACTGATGCTGTCATCTATGAATTACATGTTAGAGATTTGACAACTCATCACAGTTGGGAAGTTGACGAGGCTTATGAAGACTATCGCGGACGCTTCCTCGGTTTAACCGTCCAAGGAACCACCTATGAAGGTGTTTCTACCGGACTTGATCACATCATTGATTTGGGTGTAACACATGTTCAGATTCTGCCTTTCTTCGATTATGGTAATGCTGTTGATGAATCCGGTGATGACGACCAGTTCAACTGGGGTTACATGCCGCTAAACTTCAATGCTTTGGAAGGTTATTATGCGACGAACCCCTATGATGGCGCCGTCAGAATCAACGAGTTCAAACAAGTTGTCTCTACCTTCACAGACAATGACCTTCGCATCATTATGGACGTAGTCTACAATCATACGGGTCAAAGTGGCGACTCTAATTTTAGTTTGATTCTCCCTGGTTATTACTACCGCATGAATGCAGATGGATCCTTCAGCAACGGTTCTGGTACCGGTAATGAAACGGCTTCTGAACGTGTCATGATGCAAAAATTCATGGTTGACTCGGTTAAATTCTGGGCAACCGAATACAATATATCCGGTTTCCGCTTTGACTTGATGGCTTTACATGATATTCAGACGATGAATAAAATCGTTGAAGCACTTCACGAAATCGATGAAACCATCATTATCTTCGGAGAGCCTTGGACCGGTGGTGGATCACCGCTTGCCGCAGACCTTAAAGCTGACAAAGTTAATCTAGTCGATATGCCTGGGGTTGCAGCTTTCAATGATGAAATCAGAGATGGTGTCAAAGGTTCTGTCTTCAATGCTTCCGAGGGTGGCTTTGTTCAAGGTAATGTCTCTGAATCAATCATCAATAAAGTTAAATCAGGCATCGTCGGCGGTACAGACTTCCCTGGAATTGATGAAAGTTTCTTATCTTACGAAATGGCTTGGGGCAATAATCCATCACAAGTGATTAATTATGTCTCAGCTCATGACAACAACACCTTATGGGATAAGCTAAGATTATCGACGACATTCTCTCAGAGAGAATTCATCCCAGAAATGCAAAAACAAGCCAATGCCATGGTCCTTTTATCTCAAGGAATTCCGTTCATTCATGCAGGGGCAGAGTTTATGAGATCAAAACCGACGCCTGACGGTAGCGGTTATGATCACAACTCTTATCAATCACCAGACTCTACAAACCAATTGCGTTGGGATTTATTGGTTGAAGAAGACAATTATGCTGTCTTTGAATACTATAAAGACTTGATTGCCTTTAGATTGGCGCATCCAGCTTTCCGTTTAACAACTGCGCAACAAGTATTAGATCATGTTGAATTTATCGATTATGATGATCCAACGGTCATTGCTTATACGATTTCAAGTTACGCTAATAACGACTCATTTGACAAAATTCTAGTGATTCACAACACTGGCCAGTTTGTTAAATACGCACTTCCAGAAGGCATTTGGAACCTCGTCGGTAATAGTCAAGGCATTTCTAATGAAGTGATTCGGACTTATGAAGACGGTTCTGACTTTGTCGCTTTAGAAAACGAAACGCTTGTTTTCTATCAAGGCGAAGTTGTTGAGCCTGTCGAACCGGGTGGTTGCAGTTCTTGCGGTTCCATCTCTTCATCATTAATCATCATCGGCATGATTACCTTGTTTGGATTCTTTATTTATCGACGCAAGTTCTAACTTTCAAGATAACAAAAAAGGGTTGCTTTTCTTAAGCTAACCCTTTTTATTATACGTTTTTGTTGTCTAGTTCTTTGATGCTGGAGCCTTTATATATTGCAAAATAGGCGATAATCGGTGTTGCAAACTGGAATATCACAACGCTGAAGGCGCTGAGTTCCATGACCCCGATTAAACCAAACAGTAATCCAATCAACGATGGAATCGTCATAGCAGCAATCACAATCTTGATATTATCTTTGAAAGTTGTGACTTTTTGATATCTTATTCGAATAAACACAAACAAGAAAGAGACGACTGAAACCATGATGATATTCAACACTAGATTAATACCGATATTGTAAACAATCGATCTAAACTGCGCAAACCCACTGAAAGCATCTTCTATCACACCTGCAAATTGATTGACTGCTTCTGATTGAGTTCCAAGTTTTAGATTGTAAAAACTAATCACACCTTGTGTTCTGCCATAGCCTGTCGAAAACATATAATCGCCGTTTTCATCATAGTAACTGATTTGTTCTGGTTCAAAAACCAAACTGCGATCTGTCGGCTGATAATCAACCAACGGTGAAAAGACAATGTACAAATCTTGGTCATCTAGATTTGTCGTTAAAAACACTGAACTTTCTGTGTCGATATAGCTCATGCCGCTTCTTGATATTTCAATATCTTCAGGTAAATCGTCTGGTAACCAACTGGGATATGTTTCGCGCATACCGGCAGTGAAATTATATAAATCCCAACCAGAAGATCTGATGATTTGTAGATTGAGTGGAAAACTGATGATTAAAATCAAGAGAAGAAAATGCAGAATTGCGACCGATAGTTTGCTTTCACGAAGATTGTATATCTTCTTTATTTGCAGACTGTCGATAAAAAACTTTATCATTGGCTAGCCTCATTGATTTCAATAACAACCGTGCTTCTGGCAGGAATGCTAGTGACATTTGTCAAATCGCTGATGCCGCTGACGTAAAGCAACTGTCCATCAAAAGCAATCATATCAACAGGATCATTATCAAAATTATGTAATATCAGTAAAGTCTGACTAAACTCTTCGTGTTCAAAGGTCCGATAGAATCCTTGTAAACTAGATGTTGAATCATCATACTTGCTTAATGCATTGCCATATCTTAAAGCAATGTTGTCTTTTCTTAGTTGAATCATCGCCTGATATGTCTGCCACAAAGATCCGGTATCAGCCATCTGTGTTTCAAGGCTCACGACTGTTTCGTTGGCGTTATTGACATTGATGAGATCTTGATGACTGGAAACAATCCAATCCGTCAGATACTCATCTTCCCATAAAAACGGTGTTCGACGCGTTTCATCCCAAATATCCGGACCGCTTGCTTTATAACCAAACATGCCGATTTCTTCGCCATAATAAATAATTGGGCTTCCTGGTAATACAAGCAACATTTCAGCGGCTAACTTCATTGTTTCCTGGTCGCCCAACACCATACTCGCAAAACGGTTCATATCGTGATTGACGATAAAAGGTGCGGCAACAAAATCGCGGTTTATGGAACGATAATAATCAAAGTATTCTTCCAGCAAGGTCGCATATCTGCGATTGCTGAAATTTTGGGATGACGATCGAATCAGCGATGCAACAGGAAAGCCTATCGGCGCATCAATTGCCCCAAAATAATCCCCGACAACCTGATACAACTGTTCTTCGTATACCTCGCCGATGATATAGATATCATCCGCATAGGCATCGATGTAATTTTGATAATCTCTCAGGAAAACTATGTTATCCAAATAAGTCGATGGATCATTAAGATACTCGTTCTGTCCAAAGAAATGATGAACAGCATCTAATCTGAAGCCTTTGACGCCTTTATCGATCCAAAAAGTCGAGATATCCTTTATTTCTTGAACCACATCTGGATTTGTGACATTCAAATCAGGCATTGTATATGAGAAGTATCCAGCATACTGACCAACATCGGTCTTGTGCCAGATGCTTTGATTCCATGAACCTAACAAGTTTGACGTATTGATCGTGCTGTCGATGAAATTATAGTAAGCCATGTATGTTTCGTCGCCATCCAAAGCAGCTTGAAACCATGGATGCTCATTGGATGAATGGTTAAAAACCATATCGAGCATAATTTTGATGCCAACAGCCTCGGCTTCGGTCACTAGGTTTTCAAAATCGGTCATGGTTCCATAATCGGGATTGACCTCGTAATAATCGGTGACATCATAACCGTGATAAGTGGGCGATGGATGAATCGGCATTAACCAAAGGGCTGTCACACCTAAATCGGTTAAATAGTCAAGTTTTTCCGTGATTCCATTAAAATCACCAACACCATCCCCATCGCTATCCGCAAAAGACCTGACAAAAATTTGATAATAAATATCATTTTCAGGATAGTTTTGAGTTAAAACATCTTCATTCTCTTGACAGGCGGTTAATGCAAACAATGTCATTAACAACCCGATGATAAGTATGACTTTTTTATTCATAATTGCTTCCTTTCAAATGTTTTTTAGCCGTTTCAGTCTGACCAAGAACATAACCTTGCTCCTTATCGCTGACATAAGTCGTCAAACATATGACCTTTGTTTTGAAAACTAGATCATGAATGACCCGGCCATCTTTACGCGAGTTGACCATAATACCACATACTACCAGATAAACACCATAAGTCCCAATCATCAAGACACCTTTGAAGATTTCTCTCAGAATAACGATCAGCATCGAAGGAGCTTTTTCTGTTTTGGTACTCACGACCAACATTTTTTGGTTTCGTTTGCCAAATGTCTGACCTTTGTTAAATAGGTTTGGTACAACCAAAACACCAAAATATGCGATGGCGGCCGCTATAAGCAACTTGACGCGATCGCTTTCAATGTCAAAGGTATTAATCAATGTCAACAATAAAAAGAAAAGAATAGTCGACAATGATATATCAATTGAAAAACTCCTGATTCTTCTCTCAAAATTGTGCATGTTTACCACCTGACTAACCCTTAAATATTTGTGTTTAAGATAAATTATATTATACATGATTTTTGAGTAATCATAAAATAAAAGACAATCAAACAAATTGTGTAAGCCCTACCATATTATATCACCGAACGTTTTTTTATGTAAAATGTTAAAATGAAAGTATCAACGAGGTCCAATGATGAAAAAAGAAGCTGTGAACCATATTCCGAAAAGCCATATGGCTTATGCCATGGATAAACAAACACTCCACATCTATCTTCAGGCTGCCAAAAACGACTTAAAATCAGTAAAACTCGTTATTGGCGATCCTTTTGACTGGCGTAATATCGAGGATGTTTATCGTTGGTCTGGCAAACAAGAACTCTACATGAAAGTTCGTTATGAGACAGACCTGTTCGACTATTTTTTTGCTGAAGTCAACTTACCGTTGGCAAGAGCCAAGTATTGTTTCATTTTAAACGACGGCCATAAGGATTATTTCTATGGAAGCAGAGATTTAACTGAACTAACTTTCCATCAAGACAGCGATTTAACTGACAATCTTTTTGGTTTTTTCAACTATCCCTATATCAATGAAGGCGATCTCTATAGGGCGCCCGAATGGGTTAAAGATACGATTTGGTATCAAATTTTTCCAGATCGATTTAGTAGAGATGATGATGACGCATTGGCACTAGAAAAAGCTTACTTTTCGACGAAACGCAAAGGTGATTATAAATTTGGCGGCACGCTTAAAGGCATCATCAAAAAAATACCTTATCTTAAGGACTTAGGCATAAACGGTATTTATCTAACACCTATTTTCAAGGCTTTTTCTTCCCACAAATATGACACCGAAGATTACTACAATATTGATCCGGATTTTGGAACGAACGACGACTTAAAACAGCTCATTGACATCTGCCACGACAATCACATCAAAGTCATGTTAGATGCTGTATTCAATCACTGTGGCTATGAACATCCATTCTTCCAAGATGTCCTCATTAACAAAAAAGCGTCACCTTACTGGGATTGGTTTTTAATTGATGAATCTGCTTTCGAGAAACAGAATCTAAGTCCATCTGAAAGACCAAAATATCGTCACGTAAATTTCAGACCAAGCTATCGAACTTTTGCCTTTTCTCCAGTGATGCCAAAATGGAATATTGACAATGAAGACACAGAAAAATACTTGATAGATATTGGAAAATACTGGGTAGAAAAATATGATATAGATGGTTGGAGATTGGACGTATCCAATGAAGTGAGCCATCGATTTTGGCGAAATTTTCGACGAGAAATGAAGTCCATAAAACCAGATTTATACATCCTTGGCGAGAACTGGGATGACTCAAAACCTTGGCTTCAAGGTGACCAATTCGATGCTGTAATGAATTACGAATTATCATATCGACTTTGGGATTTAGTTAGTGTTGATAATTCTTTGTTAAATAGTAGTATTTCTGATTTTATTTTTAAAATCAATCAATTGCTATTTTCTTATCCTGATTATGTGACACCAAATATGTTTAACATGTTAAGTTCACACGATACAAAGAGGCTTTTAATTCGTTGTGAAGGCAACCGGTCGAAGTTCAAACTCTATTACCTATTAATGTTTATTTTTAGCGGTTCTCCAATGATATACTATGGTGACGAGATTTCATTAGGTGAAGCCAGAGATACCGATCTACGAAGACCGATGATATGGGATGATCGTCAAGACAAAGAAATGCTCAATTTTTTTAGAAAACTTATCCATATCAGACATTTAAACGAAGACTTAAAACAGCTGGATATCGAATGGCTTTATCATCATGAATCATGTCTGTATTTTTGCAAGAAAAACACCCTGATTTTACTTAATTTCTCATCGAAAGATGTTACAATCAACTTGCCCGATTATCATAGAAAGACCAGAACAATTGATTTGTTTTCGGGTAGAAAAATCGACGTAGCCTCAATAAAAAAGCTGTCGCCTTATCAATGTTTTATACTTAAAATTTAATTTTTGGAATTAATTAAAAACGCCTATTTTTAGATAAAATAGACGTTTTATTTTTAATTATATTTTGTCATTATATTTTCAAAACTGTGGTCTTCTACAAATAAATCAATAATCTCATTAATTAAGATTTTTGTGTCCTCTAATTCACGAAGTTCAGATTTTGAAAAGGGACTAAGTACATCATCCTTCATTTCATGGTTTTGATTTCTACCGATACCGACTCTCAAACGCTTAAAATCTTCTGTCTTCAGTTGGCTAATCATTGACTTGATACCATTGTGTCCGCCAGCACTTCCGTTAGGTCTCAAACGAAGCTTATTGAAGGGCAAATTCAGGTCGTCAAAGATGACTAGTATATCTTGACTATCAATGTGGTAATATTCAGCCACTTTTTTAACAGACAATCCAGAGTTGTTCATAAATGTTTTGGGTTTTATAAAAATCGCCTTGTCAGTCTTCGAAATTTCAGAAGTAAACCTAATTGATTTCTTGTATTTTATTTTATTGGCTTCTGCATATGAGTCCAGAGCAGCAAATCCGATGTTGTGTTTGGTGTGGGTGTATTGTTTCCCAGGGTTACCCAACCCAACAATCAGTTTCATTTTTTCTTTGTCGGTTTGATGACAACATAACGATTGGGCTCATCGCCTTCGGATTCCGTTGTCACGTCTCTCCAGTCCGATAATTTGGTATGGATGATTCTGCGTTCATATGCATTCATCTTGCCTAGTCTGGTTGGAATTTTTGACTTTACAACATCCATGGCGCTTTTAGTTGCCAGGATTTCTAGTTGTTTTTTTCTTTGTTCTTTATAGCCGCCAATGTCAACTAGAACAACATGGAAATCTTCGACATAAAGATTGATGTAGTTCTTTACAAGTGTTTGAATTGCATCTAAGGTGCGTCCGTTTTTACCAATCAAGATTGGGTTTTCTTTTGCCTCGATACTAAACTCAATCTGTCTTTCTCCCTTTTGTCTAGCTTCGATAACCGCATCAATTTGCATGTTTTCAAGCAATATTTTTAGATACTCAATGCCGTCTCTAATGACATCAAAATCAACTTTTGCTTCGACAACATAGGTTTTATTTAATCCCAAAAGAGATTTCTTTTCTTCCAATACATTAAGTTCTATAAAATCCTTATTGACTCTCAGTTCTTCTGCAGCATGTTGGATAGCTGTATCGTTCAATGATTTAGTTTCAAATTTTATGCTCTTCATATCTGTGCCTCTCCCCCTTAAAATTGCTTACGTAAGGCATCTTGTCGTTTTTTCATGTTTTTATAACTGATATAACTTTGTAATAACTGGTAAGATGTACCGATGATCCAGTAGAATGCGATACCGGCATTACGCAATGAAATGTAACCCATAAATACAACCATAAAATACATCATATATTTCATTGTTTTTTGGCTTTGCTGTGCTTGAGCACTCATATATTGGTTAGGTTTTTGTTGTACTTTTGTACGATGTTGTGTCAACCATTGGCTCAAGAACATGATGCCGGCAACCAAAATTGCCAGAGGTAAGTTTGGTAACCAATCAGTGTTTCCTAAAGTCGTCCACAAGAAGTTGGTGTTCATGACAACTGCTTCATCAGTAAAGGTTGATAAATCTGTTAGAGGAAATCTCTGTACAACCTGATACATTGCGATAAAGATAGGCATCTGAAGTAAAGGCATCAAACATCCAAAGAGGTTGATTTTGTACTTCTTGTAGATTTCCATCGTTTCCATTTGCATGCGTTGTTGAGACGCTTGATCTCTTCTATTTCGGTATTTTTCTTGAACCTTGTTAAGTTCAGGTTGTGCAAGTTGCATCTTTAGAGACATATCATTCGTTTTCGCATAAATTGGCCAACCTAGAGTTCTAATGACTAAGGTCATGATCAACAGACCCAACCAATATAAATATGTGTTACCCAATAAACCGAATAGATTTGAGGCGTAAAATGTAAAATATCCTAATTGGAGAATAACCCAGTTCCAGGCGTTCTCTTTAGCACCGATGGGCGTCGTATAGATTGACTGATAAAGATTTTCCGAGGTCGCCTCAACAACCTCTTCATCAACAAATGTTACTTTAACGTAGGCGCCATCTTCATTTTCCCACTCAAGATATCCATCACCAGTTGTATTATCATAATTGCTGTAATTGGTTGCTGATCCTAAGAGAATGATAACATCATTATAAGTTGATGGGTCATTTCCTTCTGTCGCATTTTCGACAGTGACTATACTATTGAAGTTTTCATAAGAAACTTCTCCTGACCTAGTGCCGCACGAGGCTACGCCAAACAACAGCACAAACATGATAATAGCCATCATAATTTTGCTTCTAAATTTCATAGTTACGCTCCTAGTAAATTCGCTTGTGCGAATAGTTTTTCTAAACTTTCTTTAATTTCGCCAAATGTTAATGACTTGGCATTTGCCTTCGCTACAATAAAGAAATCATAATCATTCTTAAATGTATTAGCGCTGACAACTTCTCTGATTCTTCTCTTCAACAAATTTCTTTCCACTGCATTTCCGTATTTTTTTGGAACGCTCAGGGCACATCGAAAATGATCATACTCATGGTTTTTCATATAATATAAGATAAAATAACGGTTGCCAACTGTTATTTTAGCTTGGATCACTTTCTGAATCTCCTGGCTTTTTTTGATTCGGAATTTCTTTTTCAAAATATCCTCCTACAGAAAACAAAAAATCACCATTTAATATATTGTTCAGGTGATTTCAGGTTCAAATATATTGTATTGGTGTTGTTTATTCGGTTATCAGCGGTCAGAAACAGTTAAACTCTTTCTTCCTCTTGCTCTTCTTCTGGCTAAGACTTTACGTCCGTTTGATGTCGACATTCTAGCTCTGAACCCGTGGGTTTTAGCTCTTTTTGTCTTACTTGGTTGATATGTTTTGCTCATAATCAACACCTCCTTGAGTTATCAAAAAACCATGCTATCTCATTATACTGAATTTTATTTTTTATGTCAATGATTTTTTATTGCTATTTTATTTTCCACAACATCGTGAATAAACCATTGTGTTAAATAGTTAATAAGTTCCTTTTTTGGCTAATTCTCGGTTTTTTTTATCCACATTTCGACTGTTGATAACTCCTCTCCTGATTATTTTATCCACATTTTTTGTGGAAAACTTACTTATCCACAATCCTTTTTTTATGATATATTATTGTTAACATAAGGAGTTTTTTATGAACGAATTCGAAAAAATTTGGAGTCAAATTAAATCTCGCCTGCAAGTTAGCTTGGATATCGACGTTTTTAATGAACATTTTGCTAACATTTCCAATGTCTTTAAAGTCGTCAATAATTATGTTTATTTGATTGCTCCCAATTCATTTGTAAAAAATAAAATTGAATCCTTTTATCTCAACCGTTTGAATATGTTGCTCAACGAATATGTCGAAGAAAAACATATGTTTAAGATTATCACAAAAAATCAAGCGGCGGAAGAGTTGGCTAAAACTGAAAACTATGCCATTAATACACCGGAAAAAGATTTGGAAAGCAAATATGCGACCGGACTTAACAATTCCTATACTTTTGAAAATTTTGTAGTCGGATCTAGTAATCGTTTGGCTTATACATCTGCAATGAAAGTTGCTGATCAGCCAGGTATTTTTGCGAATCCGCTTTATATTTTCGGTGAAGTTGGACTAGGTAAAACCCATCTTATGCAATGTGTCGGTAATTATATATTAGAAAACGATGTCAACAAAAAGGTTTTATATGTTAAAACCGATCAATTTATTGAGGATTACGGTACTGCAGCTCAAAAGAAATCATATGAAAGTTTCTCAAAAAAGTATGAAGATATCGATGTCCTTTTAGTTGATGATATCCAGTTTTTGTCAGGCAAGAACCAGACGCAATTGGAGTTTTTTAAGATTTTTGAGAAACACAAAGAAAGCAACAAACAAATTGTCATCACTTCCGATCGTCAAGCATCTGAACTATACGATATCATGTCTCGATTAACCAGTCGATTTGAGTGGGGATTGTCCGTTGATATTAATCGACCTAATTTGGAACACCGAATTTTGATTTTAAAAAAGAAACTCCAGGCAGAAACTCAGGATCCTGATTTAATTTCCGATGAAATACTTGAATATATCGCTAGTGTATTTGATAACAATGTCAGAGAACTTGAAGGCGCTTTAAAAAGAGTTTTATTCTATTGTACTGCCTTCGACTATAAATTTACAGTCGAGAACGCAGAGGAAGCGCTTAAAAGTCTTGTCAATTCGAAAAATGCTTCAAACAATAAATACGACCGAACAAATTACACGAATATTTTGGATGTTGTCAGCAACTACTATAACATTTCAACCACAGAAATGCTTGCAAAAAACAGAAAAAGAAAGTTTGTTTTTCCTAGACAGATTGCCATGTACATTTTAAAAGAGGTTTACAATTTAACCTACAAGAAAATCGGACAGATATTTAATAACCGCGATCATTCAACCGTCATCTATAGTATTGAACAAATTAGTAACGATATTCAGACTGATAAAGATAAGAAAAATGATGTGGAAAAATTGTTAATCAAATGTGGAAAAAACAACTAATTTTTTGACTTATTAACACCTTAACTTATATACTTTTTTCTCTAAATATGGTATAATAATCATATTAGAGAGTCTGTTTTTATCCACTTATAAACACCCTTAATAATAACAATAATAAAAAGATTTAAAGAATTAATATAAATAAGCCACAGGAGGTTTTTTATGAATTTTTCTATAAATACGGATGTATTGCTGGAACACTTATTGATTGCTCAAAAAGCTTTGTCAACGAAAACACCAGCTCCTTATCTTCAAGGCATCAAATTGGAAGTAAACGACAAAAGTATTGTCATGATCACAAGCAATTCAGACATCGCAATTAAGATTGTTATCAAAGATGAAAGTCTTAAAATTGACCAGACAGGCGAAGTTTTGATTCCGGGAAAGGTTTTTGTAGATTTTATCAGAAAACTCGATAAAGGAACTGTTGAAATTTCAACGATCGACAACAACATATTGAAAATTCATGCGCATAACACAGATCTTTCTTTGAATCTTCAAAACGTCGATGATTATCCGGAAATCAATTTTGTGATGCATGATACACCCATTAAAATTGACACAAAGATTATGAAATCAGTTATCAAGCAAACGACATTTGCGACGTCAACGATTGAAAACAGACCGATACTGACCGGTGTTAATATTAAAGTTGAAGGAAACAAATTATCCGCAATAGCGACGGATTCCTTCCGTTTGAGTCAAAAAGAAATTGAAATTCCGAAGAACTTCGAAAACATGAATGTTGTGATTCCCGGAAGAAGTTTGGATGAACTATTCAAAGTTTTGGAAATGGACTTAGATGAAATATTGATTCATTTAAACCATAAAACCATCCTTTTTGAATACGGAAACATTCTTTTTCAATCAAGACTATTGGAAGGAAATTTCCCTGAAACCAGTCGTTTGATTCCGATGGATTTTCCAATCATCATCAAGTTTAAAACGAGCGATTTAGCGGTTGCAATCGAAAGAGCCTCACTTTTATCGATGAAAGATAATTTGAATAGCATTGTCAAATTATATTTGAAACCAGATAATGTGGTGGAAATAACCTCCAACTCACCTGAAATCGGTAAAGTGGTCGAAGAAATATATCCTGTGGAAAAAGCAATCGGTACGCCACTGAAAATCGCCTTTAGTTCTAAGTACTTCTTAGATGCACTCAAAACCTTTAACTCGGATGAAGTTTACGTTAAATTTACCGGAGAAATCAGACCTTTTGTCATTGAAGGGAATAACGATCCAGGACTCATCCAACTGATATTGCCTGTTAGAACAGAATAGCCAAAATGGAGTTGACACTCCATTTTTTTCTGGCAGTTGATTTAAAGATTGAATAGTGATAAAATCTTTAGTGTCTTAAAGGGGATATATATGAAAAAAAGATATGATGTTATCATTGTCGGTGCGGGACCTTCAGGGTTAATGTGCGCTTACGAGTTGTCGCAAAAAAACAATCAATTAGACATTCTTTTGGTTGACAAAGGTCATAATATTTATGATCGTCGATGTCCAATTCTAGAGAAAAAAATCAAGAAATGTCCAACACAAAAAAGCGGACAAGTCGGTTGTTTGCCATATTGCTCGATCACGAATGGTTTTGGTGGAGCCGGTGCATATTCCGATGGCAAGTTCAACATTACCAGTGAATATGGCGGATGGATGAACGAATATCTCGACGACGACATCATTTTATCCTTGATTCATGATGCTGATGAAATCAATTTGAAGTTTGGTGCACCGGTTGAAATTACAGATCCGACAACAGCTAAAGTCAAAGAAATTGAAAAAAGAGGCTTAGCGGTCGGACTGAAATTATTGCGCGGAAAAATTAGACATTTAGGCACAGAAGTCAATCTCCAAGTTTTAAAAAATATATATGAATATTTGAACCAGCAAATTGATATGGCTTATAAGACAGAAGTCAGAAATATCGTTGTTGAAAACCAAAAAATCAAAGGCGTCGTTTTGGATAATCAGATCAAAGTCGATGCTGATTTTGTTGTGATTGCACCAGGAAGAGACGGATCCTATTGGTTAAGCAATTTGGCTGCTGAACATGGAATTACAATGACATCCAATCATGTCGATATCGGTGTCAGAGTCGAGACAAACAGTGAAATCATGGAAGAAATCAACGAACACCTTTACGAAGGTAAATTCATTTACCGAACTCAAGTTGGTTCAACGGTCAGAACCTTCTGTTCGAATCCAAACGGACACGTGGTTATTGAAAATCATAGCGGAACGATGTTGGCTAACGGACATGCCTATAAAGATTCCAGCAAAGGGTCAAACAACACGAATTTCGCATTATTGGTATCTCACAAATTTACAGAACCTTTCAATCAACCCAACGAGTTTGCTCATGGCGTTTCCAAATTGGCAAACATGCTGAGTAACGGTGCTATTATTGTTCAACGATATGGCGATTTAAAAAAAGGTAGACGATCAACGGTCAAACGTATTAATGAAGGTTTTGTTGTACCAACACTCAAGGAAGCTGTACCTGGCGACTTAGGTTTGGTATTACCATATAAAACAATGAGATCAATCATTGAAATGATCGAAGCGCTTGATCATATCACGCCTGGTGTCGCTTCAGAACACACCTTACTGTATGGTGTTGAGGCAAAGTTCTATTCAGCGAGGCCAGAAGTCAACAATAAATTCGAATCAAAAATCCAAGGACTATATTTTGGTGGCGATGGCGCCGGTATTACCAGAGGTCTTGCCCAAGCGAACGCAAACGGCATTTGGATTGCCAGAGATATCGCAATGAAAGCGGTCAAAAAAATATAAGAACAAAGGCTCGATGAGCCTTTAGTTCTTTTAGAACCTATGGTATAATAGATGCGTAAACAAGGAGTGCCAAATGGGTAAAAACGTCGTTGTGATTGGAACTCAATGGGGAGACGAAGGTAAAGGTAAAATTACCGATTATTTGGCAAATGAGGCAGATGTTGTCGTTAGAAGCCAAGGTGGTAACAACGCAGGACATACAATTCGTTTCAACCAAAACACATACGCACTTCACCTTGTGCCTTCAGGTATTTTTAATCCCAAGATTATGAACGTTATGGCAAACGGTATGGTGATCAACCCCGTTGCTTTACTTGAAGAATTAAATTTATTACATAAAAAAGGCATAACAGATTATCAACTCTATCTCTCCGATAGAGCGCATATTGTTATGCCTTATCATATTGATTTGGATCAAGTTTATGAGAATTTGAAAGGCGAAGATAAGGTTGGAACCACTAAAAAAGGTATTGGTCCGGCTTATGCTGACAAAATCAACCGTATTGGCATTAGAACGATTGACTTATTGAATCAAAAAACACTTGAAAAGAAAATAGATACAGCGCTTAAACCAGCAAATATTCTGTTGAAATCGCAAAAAATGGAGACCTATGATGCCAAAACATTGGCAGAGCAATACGCTCAAATCGGTCATAAAATCAAAGACTTTATATGCGATACATCAATACTTTTAAATCAAGCAATCAAGGCGGATAAGAAAATACTCTTTGAAGGCGCTCAAGGATCGATGCTCTGTTTAGATCATGGAACTTATCCTTATGTGACGTCCTCATCACCAACTGCTGCTTCAATTGCTTTGAATACCGGGATAGCATCTAAGTCTATTTCGGATGTGATTGGCGTGACAAAAGCCTACACAACAAGGGTCGGACAAGGTGTGTTTCCAACAGAATTTGAAAATGTTACATCAAAACACATTAGAGAAGTCGGTAAGGAATATGGGACGACCACCAAACGCCCCAGACGTATCGGATGGCTGGATTTAGTAATTTTAAAACATGTTAAAAGAATCAATGGTTTAACAAGTTTGAGCGTTATGCTTCTGGATGTCTTAACCGGTATCGATTATTTAAAGATATGTACCGGCTACCTATTGGATGAACAAGCCATCGACTATATACCGGCAGATTATGACGATTATCGTCGTTGTCGACCGATTTATGAAATATATCCAGGTTGGAAAGAAGATATCACGAAGGTCAAGACTTTTGAAGACCTTCCCGTCAATTGTCAAAACTACCTGAAAGCCATTGAACAACATTTAGAAATCAAAGTTACCATTTTTTCAGTCGGTCCAGACAGAAAGCAGACAGTAACTTTAAAAAATATTTTTTAGGAAAAGGTGAAAAAATGCAAAAATCAATTGTAGGTAAACATGCGCAACACAAAAAGCTTGAGTCCAACATCCTACAGATTTCTCAAGAAGCCAAAGCAATGAAACGTCAATATGACGACGTCATTGACGCAACTGTTGGGATGCTTCATCACGAAGCGGGCAATGTTTTCAAGTTTAAAACTGTGGAAGAGGTTTTGTATCATCTAAACGATAAAGAAACCTATCATTATGCACCGGTCAGAGGCACCCAGAAGTTTAGTGAAGGCGTTTTTAATTGGGTCTTCGGAAAACATGCCGACGATATGAAAAAGCAATTCAAGTACAGCATTATACCCACCACAGGCGGATCAGGCGCAGTCAGTAATACTTTTTATAACTTTAATGACTTCAACCAAAAGGTTCTTCTGCCAAATATTTATTGGTCACCATACAAGAACTTCGCTCTAGAAGCTAACATCGATTTGAAGACTTTCTTGATGTATGACGAAGATTTTCATTTCAATCTTGCCGACTTCAAAAAAGAAGCGATTAAACTTGCCGAAGAACAGGGACGATTATGTTTGTTGATCAATGATCCATGTAATAATCCCTCCGGATTGTGCATGACGATGGATGATTGGCGTTTTGTGATCAAAACACTCAATGAAATTGATAATACAGGCGTACCTGTCATTTTGATTCACGATATTGCTTATATCGATTATCAACTTGTACCAGACGACGTTTCAAGAGATATTTTTACCAGTTATTATGATTTGAACGATGATATACTTGTTGTAGTGGTCTTTTCTGGCTCAAAAACATTTTCACTCTATGGATTCCGTGTTGGGGCCCAAATTGGCCTGTCGAAGTCGCAAGAGGTTATTGATCATTTCACTCGCGTGGGCGACTACTCGGTCAGAGGACGATTTTCAAGTGTCTCGCAACCAGGAATGAACATCATTGAAAAGATCTTTAGCGAGGAAAATTACAGAAAAGCATTTAAAGCGGAACTGTTACAAGGCCAAAAACTTTTAAAAGATAGAGCTGGTTTGTTTGTTGAGGAAGCCAAGAAAGAGGGATTGGTCACCTATCCATATTGTGGTGGCTTCTTTGTCAGTATTCCGACAGAAAATAAGAATATCTTTAAAGATCTAGTGAACGATCATGTGTTTATCATCCCGATGCAGGGATTGATTCGAGTCGCTATTTCTTCGTTACCTTTGAAAGATATTCCGGCCTTAGTCAAAAAGATAAAAAAACACATCTAGATAAAAAAAATCAGTACGAAATTGTACTGATTTTTTCTTACACAAAATATGCTAATTTTTTATTGACAATCATGCTGTAAAGGTCGATAATCCAGAGAATTGCAAATCCCAAGAATATCCAAATAAGGCCTAGAATGACGTTTCCTTTTGCAATTCTGTAGATGCCATAAAAAATTCCATCTAGTCCAGGTAAAGCCAAAATAACTCTAAGAATGTAAGGAAGGCCATCAATAAACTTCACGTAAGCTTGCATGGGGTTCTCCTTTCTTATTTATTTCAATGTCCGATCGATTGCTTCAGCAATTCTCTGACATTGTTTGACGAGGTTGGTAAAACGGTTGGGTTTGAGTGACTGTTGTCCATCGCTTAAAGCTTGTTCTGGATTTTGATGCACTTCGATGATTAAACCGTCTGCACCAGCCGCAATCGCAGCGCGTGACAAGGATTCGACATATTCCCATCGCCCTGCAGCGTGGCTTGGATCGACAATAATCGGCAAGTGCGTCAGTTTCTTGATAACAGCGACAGACGAGATGTCCAATGTATTTCTCGTTGATGTTTCATAGGTTCTAATGCCACGTTCACAAAGAATGACGTTATTATTGCCGCCGGCAAGAATATATTCCGCTGACATCAACCACTCTTCGATGGTGTTGGCCAATCCGCGTTTAAGAAGAATCGGTTTGTCGGTTTTACCGAGTTCCTTCAAAAGATTGAAATTTTGCATGTTTCGTGCGCCGACCTGAATCAAGTCGACTTTATCGATGAAATATGGCAGTTCATCAACGCTCATGATTTCACTGACAACAGGCATTCCAAATTTCTTTTTGGCGTTCTCTAAAATATCCAACCCATCAACACCCATACCTTGAAAAGAATATGGGCTGGTTCGAGGTTTAAAGGCGCCCCCGCGCAGTATTTTAGCGCCGGCGGCCTTGACAATCGGTGTAATTTCATTGATTTGGTCCTCAGATTCGACAGCACAAGGACCTGCCATAATGACAATGTTTTTGCCGCCGACTTCGACGCCTGATACATCAATAATTGAATCATCAGGTTTAAACTTTCGATTGGCTTTTTTAAAAGGCTCTTGAACCCTTAAAACCGTATCGATAAACTCATAGACATATAAACTGTTGATATCATAGCTAATGGTATCGCCGATGACACCAAGTAAATGTGTTGAGGTTCCAATTGATTCATGGAGTTCAAAACCTTGATTGACAAGCTTTGACTTAAGTCTTGATATTTGTTCTTCTGTGGCAGAACTTTTAAATTTAATGATCATATGTGTTTATTTCCTTCTGTAATAATTCGATAGCTTCAATGTATGAGTTGAAACCTTTGGCATAAACCTGAGCGATACACGCTGGTTTTATGACTGAAATTCTACGAAAAGGTTCCCTTTCTTTGATGTTTGATAGGTGGACTTCAACAGTCGGTATGGTGATTGATTTGATACAGTCGTGAATAGCGTAGGAATAATGCGTAAAGGCAGCGGGATTGATAATTAATCCATTAAATCGTTGATAATTGTTTTGAATCAAATCAATGATTTCGCCCTCGTGATTAGACTGATAGACTTCGATGCCGATTTTCTTGGTTTCACCATAACTGAGAAGGGTATTTACCAAATCATTGTATGATTGATGACCGTAAACATCGGGTTCTCTTTGCCCTAAAAAGTTCATATTAGGACCGTTGATTATCAATATATTCATCGATTTTCTCCTTTATTTCGTTGATATGTGTCTCGGTATCAAATCTGATATCGATGACAATATCAGCGTGTGCTTGATAAAGAGGTAAACGTTTCTTTGCTAGCGATAGAATTTTCTTGGGATCATTTAAAAGTGGACGACCGTAAATTTTTTTCTTCGAAATCTGTAAAGGATCTTTATTGAGAAAGATAATCAAGCCGTTTTGTTTGAGTAGCGCCATGTTTTCAACGTTCTCAATCAAACCACCACCGGTAGAAATAATAACGCCTTGCTTTTGGAAGAGCGTCTTGACCATGGTTGATTCCATGTCGCGAAA